>Ga0209253_10000694_pt1 | contig 29220 bp, 26 predicted proteins | sample FrelakmetBRP12BR_FD_187145 | JGI IMG/M metagenome (GOLD analysis project Ga0209253, IMG submission 187145) | Freshwater lake sediment microbial communities from the University of Notre Dame, USA, for methane emissions studies - BRP12 BR (SPAdes)... | ecosystem: Environmental > Aquatic >...
TAGGCGTTGATCCTGTCGACCAGCGCGATGAGTTTCGCGGGATCGTCGGTTGCGCGCATGCGGGTGATGAACGGCTTCACCGCGGCGACGTCGCTGGTCAGCACCCGCTGCTTGACCGCCAGCAGGTGCGCGGGATGCATCGAGAAATTGCGCAGGCCGAAGCCCAGCAGGAGCCGCGTCAGCTGCGGCTCGCCAGCCATTTCGCCGCACACGGCGATCGGCACCCGGGCCCGGGTCGCGCTCGTGATGGCCATCGAGATGAGCTTCAGCACCGCCGGGTGAAGCGGATCGTAGAGGTGGGACACGGCCTCGTCGGCGCGGTCCACCGCCAGCGTGTACTGGATCAGGTCGTTCGTGCCGATGGAGACGAAATCGAGCTTCGCGAGGAACGCCGTGATCGCAAGCACCGCCGCCGGGATCTCGATCATGCCGCCGACCTCGACACCCGAATCGAACGGCACGCCCTGCTCGCGCAGCGTCTCCTTGGCCTGCGCGATCAACGCCAGCGTCTGGTCGATCTCGCCGACGGAGGCGAGCATCGGGATCAGGATCTTCACCCGGCCGTAGTGCGACGCACGCAGGATCGCGCGGAGCTGCGTGAGGAAGAGCCGCGGCTCGGCGAGGCAGAAGCGGACCGCGCGCAGGCCGAGCGCGGGATTGGGCGCGACGCGGGAGAGCCCGTCCAGCCCCTCCTTCTGCTTGTCGGCGCCGAGATCGAACGTGCGGATGATCACCGGCTTGCCGTTCATGCCCGCCGCGACGCTCCGGTACGCCTCGAACTGCTCGTCTTCCGACGGCAGCCCCTCGCGGTTCAGGAACAGGAACTCCGACCGGAACAGGCCGATGCCCATCGCGCCGTAGTCCAGCGCCTGGTCGAGGTCGCCCGGCAGCTCGATGTTGGCCTGGAGCTCGACCGAGTGGCCGTCGAGCGTGGTCGCGGGCTTGGTCTTGAGCCTGCGCAGCTTGGCACGCTCGAGCTCGAGCTCGCCCTGCTTCAGCCGGTACTCGGTGAGCACCGACTTGTCGGGATTGACGATGACGACGTGGTTCGTGCCGTCCAGGATCAGGAGCTCGTTCTCCCGGACCAGCATGCGCCCGTTGTGCGTCGCCACGACGGCCGGCACCGCGAGGCTCCGCGCGACGATCGCCGTGTGCGACGTCACGCCGCCCAGATCCGTGATGAACCCGGCGTAGCGATGCGTCTTGAACTGGATCACGTCGGCCGGCGAGAGATCGTGCGCGACCAGGATCGTGTGCTGCTCGGGGCTCGCCGGCGACAGCGCGCCGGGCTTGCCGAGGAGGCGCTTCAGCACGCGCTCGACGACCTGCACGACGTCCGCCTTGCGCTCGCGCAGATAGGGGTCCTCGATCTCCTCGAACTGCTCGATCAGGACGTTCATCTGCTGCGTCAGCGCCCATTCGGCGTTGCAGCGCTGCTCGGCGATGATCCGCTTCGGCGCCTCCGACAGCGTCGGGTCGGCGAGGATCAGCGTGTGGACGTCGATGAACGCGCCGAACTCGGCCGGCGCGTCGTCGGCCAGCATCGTGCCGTGCAGGCCCTCGAGCTCGGCGCGGACCTCCGCGAGCGCGTTGCCGAGGCGCGCGATCTCGCTGTCGATGCGACCGGCGGGGATCGTGTAGTGGGCGACCTCGAGCGTGGCGTGCGAGACGAGCTGCGCCCGGCCGATCGCGATCCCGCCCGAGACGCCGATCCCGTGGAGCGCGAAGCTCGGCACGGCGCTATTGACCCTCGCCGAAGTAGTCGTTGATCAGCGCCACGATCGCGTCCATCGCCTCGGCCTCGTCCGGGCCGCTCGTCTCGACCGTGACCGTCGCCCCCTTGCCCGCGGCGAGCATCATCACGCCCATGATGCTCTTCGCGTTCACCTTGCGGTTGTTGCGCGACATCAGGACGTCGCACTGGTACTTCGCCGCGAGCTGCGTCAGCTTCGCCGACGCGCGCGCGTGCAGGCCCAGCTTGTTGATGATCTCAACTTCGCGTTGCGGCATAGATCGGGTCCGCCTGCAGGTGCAGCACGCCTTCGCAGCCGCCGGAAACGGCCTTCTTCACCATGGTCTCGAGGCCGCGGCTCCGGTACGTGATCGCGCGCACCAGCATCGGCAGATTGACGCCCGCTACCACCTCGACCCGGCCCGGCTTCAGCAGCTTGCCGGCGAGATTGCACGGGGACGCGCCATAGATGTCGCAGAAGATCAGCACGCCCGTGCCGGTGTCGAGGCGCGCGGCGAGCTCGCGCGCCGCCGGCAGCAGGGCGAGGGGATCGTCGGTCGCGGCCACCGACAGCACCTCCACCTGGTCGGGCCGGCTGCCCAGGACGTGCGTGACGGAGCGCACGAGGCTCTCGCCCAGGCCGTCGTGCGCAATGATCAGGATGCCGATCATCGTGGTTCCCCTGGTCGCTCCGTCGTGGCCTTCACCGCCGGCGGGCGCACGCCGGAAGCAGCCCTCGATAATGTTAGCACGCGCCCTCGAGCGCGCTCGCGAACATCGCCGCGACGTCGAAGCCCGTCTGCTGCGCGATCTCGACGAAGCACGTCGGGCTGGTGACGTTGACCTCGGTCAGGCAGTCGCCGATCACGTCCAGCCCGACGACCAGCAGTCCCTCGGCCCACAGCCTTGGCCCGAGCGCGGCGGCGATCTCGCGGTCGCGCGCGGTGAGCGGGCGGGCGACGCCGCGGCCGCCCGCCGCCAGGTTGCCGCGCGTCTCCCCGGGCTTGGGGATGCGGGCGAGCGCGTACGGGACGGGTTCCCCGGCGATCAGCAGCACCCGCTTGTCGCCGTCCGCGATCTCCGGGATGTAGCGCTGCGCCATCACGGTCCGCGCGCCGTCGTGGCCGACCGTCTCGACGATGACGTTGCGGTTGGGGTCGGCCGCCTTGACGCGGAACACCGACGTTCCGCCCATCCCGTCGAGCGGCTTGACGATCGCGTCGCCGTGCGCGTCGATGAACGCGTGGAGCCGCTCCGGGTCGCGCGTGACGAGCGTCGGCGCGATGAACGCTGCGAACTCGGCGATCGCGAGCTTCTCGTTGTGGTCGCGGATCGCGCGCGGCCGGTTGAACACGCGCGCGCCCTCGCGTTCGGCCGCCTCGAGCAGGTAGGTCGAATACACGTACTCCATGTCGAACGGCGGGTCCTTGCGCATCACGACCGCCGCGAACTCCTTCAGCGCGCGCTCCTCCGGCGGGCCCTCCGTGTACCAGTCGTGATCGTCCGCGCGAAGCGTCAGCGGCACGGCGCGGGCGCGGGTGCCGCCGGCGTCCCAGCAGAGCGACGACTGCGCGAGCGCGAAGACGCGGTGGCCGCGCGCGGCGAGCGCGCGCATCATTGCCACGCTCGAGTCCTTGTAGGCCTTGAGCTCCGGCAGCGGGTCGAGGATGAACGCGTAATCCATGGGCGGCAGCGGGCGGGTTCGGAGTCGGGGTCGTCATGCTACCGCATCCGCCGGGACGCGCACGCGCGCCGCCTGCCGCCCGAACCTCAGGCGTCGCCCCAGACCTCGCGCGCGACGTCGACGACGAGGCGCAGCTTGGCGGCCTGCGCCTCCATCGCGATCGCGTTGCCGTGGACGGTGCTGGAGAAGCCGCACTGCGGCGACAGCGCGAGCTGCTCGAGCGGCGCATGGCGGCCCGCCTCGTCGATGCGGCGCTTCAGCGCGTCCTTCGACTCCATCGCCCCGACCTTGGTGGTGACGAGTCCCAGAACGACGATCTTGCCTTTTGGCAGGAAGCGCAACGGCCGGAAGTCCCCGCTGCGCTCGTCGTCGTACTCGAGGAAGTAGCCGTCGAGCTTCATCTCGGAGAGCAGCGCCTCCGCCACCGGCTCGTAGCCGCCCTCGGCGGCCCACGTGCTCTTGAAGTTACCCCGGCACAGATGTGCGCAGAGCGTCATGCCCGGAGGCTTCTGCGCCACGACGCGGTTGATGAACGACGCGTAGCGGTGTGGCAGCTCGCGCGGGTCGTCGCCGCGCCGGCGCGCGGCCTCCTGCATCTTCGGATCGCACAGGTAGGCGAGGTTGGTGTCGTCCATCTGCACGTACGTGCACCCCGCGGCCGCGAGCGAGGAGAGCTCCGCGCCGTACGCATCCGCGGTGTCCTGGTAGAACGCCTCGAGGTCCGGGTAGTGCTCGCTGCTGATCCCCGCGCGCCCGCCGCGGAAGTGCAGCATCGTCGGCGACGGGATCGTGACCTTCGGCGTGCGCCGCGTCCGACCCTTGAGATACAGGAAGTCGGCGCGCTGGATGTCCTTCACGTGCCGGACCTTGTCGACCACGCGCATCACCGGCGGCGCGAGCTCCTCGGTGCCGTCGGGCTTCCTGATCGTCACCGGGACGTCGGTCCTGACCCCGCCCAGCTGCTCGAGGAAATCGATGTGGAAATACGTGCGCCGGAACTCGCCGTCGGTGATCGACTGCAGGCCGACGTCCTCCTGCATGCGGACCACCTCGTCGATCGCGCGATCCTCGACAGCGCGCAGCTCGGCGGCGGTGATGTCCCCGCGCGCCTTGCGCTCGCGCGCTTCGAGCAGATACGCGGGTCGCAGAAAGCTGCCGACGTGGTCCGCGCGGAAAGGGGGCGTGTTGCGCTGGGTCATGGCGTTCGTGCTCCTGGCTCCTGCGAGACGCGGCCCGTCTCGCGCTTCGAAGCAGCTGCTCCGGACATTATGTCCGCAAGTGCGAACGGAGCCCAACCCGGGTCGCCGTGCCACCGACCCGTCGCGCGACCGCATTGCCTTCAGTCCGGTCCGAGGGCAGGCCTGGCCAGTTCCTCGATCAGGGCGATCGCGCCCTTCTGCAACGGAGTCGAGGGGCGTTGTGCCGAGGTCACGATCGCCAGAGCGCTCCTGAGCTGCGGCTGGACGATGGTGCGCGCGTGCAGCCTGCGTGCCGTCGCGGCGCCGTGCAGCGCGCGCGGGGACAGCACGGCGAACCCGTGCCCCTCGGCTACGAGCTCGAGGATCGCCGGCACCGCGTCGATCTCCATCGCGACCTGCGGCCGCAGACCCAGCGCAGCGAGGCGCGTCTCGACCAGCGTCCGGATGGAGTTGGGCCGGCTGGGAATGATCAGGGGGAACCGCGGCAGATCGGCAAGCCGCAGCCTGCGCGGCTGGTGCCCCTCCTTCCGCGCGCCGATGAGGCAGAGGGGCTCCTCGAACAGTCTCCGGATGTCGATGGCCGGCGAGGCGGCCGGGTTGTAGACGAGGCCCACGTCCACGCGGCCGACGGCCAGCCATTCCAGGATGATCGAGGACAGCCCCTCGACAATGCTGAGAGAGGCGCGCGGGTAGCCCTGCCGGAACGCGCGCACGACCGGGACGGTGAGGTGCCGCGAGATCGTGGGCGGAAGTCCGACCACGACCTTGCCGACCGACGCGCCCTTGGTCTCGTCGACGTCGCGCCGCGCCCGGTCCACCTGCTGCAGGATGCCGCGCGCGTGCTCGAGCAGCCGCTTCCCCGCGTCGGTCGGCGTGGCGCCGCGCCCGTTGCGCAGCAGCAGCGTCTGCCGCAGCTCGACTTCCAGGCTGCGCACCTGCCGGCTGATCGCGGGCTGCGCGACACCGAGGAGCTGCGCGGCGCGACTGAAGCCGCCGAGATCGGCGACGTTGACGAAATACTCGAGCTGCTTGAGGTCCACTGCGGTCCCTTGAGGCCCCGGTTTCCGATGCCGAACCGGCATAGCTGCTAGTGTACCAATAGGGCTTTTCGAGGTGCCGCGATCGGCGCAAACTTCGCCCCTCGGTCGGTGTCGCTCCGAACGGAGGAGGAAGTCATTCAAACCGCCATTCCCTGCCTGTTCATGCGCGGGGGCACGTCGCGCGGGCCGTTTTTCAGCGCCGCCGATCTGCCCGCCGACATCGCGCTGCGCGACCGGGTGCTGCTCGCGGTGATGGGCTCGCCGGACAAGCGCCAGATCGACGGACTTGGCGGCGCGCATCCGCTCACCAGCAAGGTCGGCATTGTGCGCCGCGGCAGCACGCCGGGGGTCGACCTCGACTTCCTGTTCGCGCAGCTCCAGCCGGACAGGGATACGGTCGACACCACCCCCAATTGCGGCAACATGCTCGCGGCGGCGGTCCCCTTCGCGCTGGAAACCGGCATGGTGGCCCCGCAGCGCGACACCAGCACCTTCCGCGTGCTGACGCTCAACACCGACATGCAGTGCGACATCACCGTGCAGACGCCCGGCGGCCGTGTCGAATACGAGGGCGACGCGCGCATCGACGGCGTGCCCGGGACGTCGGCGCCCGTCACCGTCAATTTCCTGGACACCGCCGGCTCGGTATGCGCCGGCCTGCTGCCGACGGGCCGGGTGCGCGACGTGATCGACGGCGTGGCCGTCACCTGCATCGACAACGGCATGCCGCTGGCGATGTTCCGCGCGACGGACGTCGGCCGCACCGGCTACGAGGGTGTCGCGGAGATGAACGCCGACACCGAGCTCAGGGCGCGCCTGGAGCGCCTGCGCATCGCCTGCGGCCATGCGATGGGCCTCGGCGACGTGGCGAACAAGAACTATCCGAAGATGACGCTGATCGCTTCGCCGCGCCACGGCGGCAGCCTCTGCACGCGCAGCTTCATCCCGCATGTGTGTCACGACGCGATCGGCGTGCTCGCCGCGGTGACGGTGGGCACCGCCTGCGTGCTGGACGGCTCGGTCTGCGACGACGTCGCGACGGTGCCCAAGGGTCGCGTCAAGAAGGTGTCGGTCGAGCATCCGACGGGCGAATTCAGCGTCGAGCTCGAGGTCGACCCGGCCAACCCGCAGAACGTCACCCGCGCCGCGCTGCTGCGCACCGCGCGGCTCATCATGCGCGGCGAGGTCATGATTCCCGCGTCGGTGTGGAAAGGAAACAATCCGTGATCATCGACTGCCACGGGCACTACACGACCGCGCCGAAGGCGCTCGAGGCGTGGCGCAACCGCCAGATCGCCGGCCTGAAGGACCCCGCAGTCGCGCCGAAGGCCTCCGAGCTCGCGATCGGCGACGATGCGCTACGCGAAAGCATCGAGACCAACCAGCTCGCCAAAATGAAGGAACGCGGCAGCGATCTCACCATCTTCTCGCCGCGCGCGAGCTTCATGGCGCACCACATCGGCGATTTCCGGACGAGCGCGACCTGGGCGGCCATCTGCAACGAGCTTTGCCATCGCGTGAGCCGGCTCTTTCCCGACAACTTCATCGGCGCGGCGATGCTGCCGCAGTCGCCGGGCGTGGATCCGAAGACCTGCATCCCCGAGCTCGAGAAGTGCGTCAACGAGTACGGCTTCATCGCGATCAACCTCAACCCGGATCCTTCGGGCGGCCACTGGAAAGAGCCACCGCTGTCCGACCGGCACTGGTACCCCATCTACGAAAAGATGGTCGAGTACGACATACCGGCGATGATCCACGTCAGCACGAGCTGCAACCCATGTTTCCACACGACCGGCGCGCATTATCTGAACGCCGACACGACGGCGTTCATGCAGTGCCTGACCGCGGACCTGTTCAGGGACTTTCCGACGCTGAAGTTCGTGATCCCGCATGGCGGCGGCGCAGTGCCGTATCACTGGGGCCGCTTCCGCGGTCTGGCGCAGGAGCTCGGGAAGCCGTTGCTCAGGGATCACCTGCTGAACAACATCTACTTCGACACCTGCGTGTATCACCAGCCGGGCATCGATCTGCTGACCCGGGTGATCCCCGTCGACAACGTGCTGTTCGCTTCGGAAATGATCGGCGCCGTGCGCGGCATCGACCCGGAGACCGGCTTCCACTACGACGACACCCGGCGCTACATCGAGGCCGCGGGGCTGAGCGCGGAGGAGCGCCACAAGATCTACGAGGGCAACGCGCGGCGGGTATACCCGCGGCTCGACGCCGCGCTCAGGGCAAAGGGCAGGTAGTGAAGACGAAGCGGAAAGGAACGCCATGAGCATGAACAACCTCGGCATCGTCAAGCGCAGCATCGTGCGCGCGGACCGCGCGGCGGTGGAGAAGCTCGCATGCTTCGGTGTGGCCACCGTCCACGAGGCGATGGGCCGTGTCGGACTGATGAAGACCTGCCTGCGGCCCGTCTACAACGGCGCACAGCTGTGCGGGCCCGCGGTCACCGTGCTGCTGCAGCCCGGCGACAACTGGATGCTGCACGTCGCGGCCGAGCAATTGCGGGAGGGCGACGTGGTCGTGGCCGCGTGCACGTCCGACAGCGACGACGGCTTCTTCGGGGACCTGCTGGCGACGAGCTTTCGCGCGCGGGGCGCGAGGGGGCTCGTCATCGACGGTGGCGTGCGCGACGTCAAGGATCTCGCCACCATGCAGTTCCCGGTGTTCTCGCGCGCGATCAGCGCCAAGGGCACCGTGAAGGCCACGCTGGGATCCGTGAACATTCCGGTCGTCTGCGCGGGCACGCTGGTGAATCCGGGCGACGTGGTGATCGCGGACGACGACGGCGTGGTGGTCGTGCCCGCGGCCATCGCGCAGCAGGCGGCGGACGCGGCGGAGGCGCGCACGGCGAACGAGGCCGACAAGCGGAAACGGCTTGCTGCCGGGGAACTGGGGCTCGACATGTACAAGATGCGCGAGGCGCTCGCGAAGGCCGGCCTGAAATACATCGACTGATCCGACGGCCTCCGCGTTCGGTCCGCCAGGCGCGGATCGGCGCACGCCACAACGACACAAGAGCACCTGCCGAAGCGCCGCGATGGTATTCCAGATGACCCCGGGTTGGCTCGCGTTCCATCCCGATCCGTCGAAGCCCCGCTTCCGGGCGCCGCCGGGCGCAGTGGACGCGCATTGTCACGTGTTCGGCCCGGGCGCGCAGTTCCCCTATGCCCCCGAACGCAAGTACACCCCCTGCGACGCATCGAAGGACCAGCTCTGGGCGCTGCGCGACCGGCTGGGCTTCTCGCGCAACGTCGTCGTCCAGGCGACCTGCCACGGGAGCGACAATCGCGCGCTGGTCGACGCGCTCAGGCACTCCGGCGGCAAGGCACGCGGCGTGGCCACGGTCAGGCGCAGCGTCACCGACACGGAGCTCACCGCGATGCACGAGGCCGGCGTGCGCGGCACGCGCTTCAACTTCGTCAGGCGCCTCGTGGACTTCACGCCGAAGGACGAGCTCCTGGAGATCGCGCAACGCATCGCGCCGCTCGGCTGGCACGTCGTCGTCTACTTCGAGGCGGCGGACCTGCCGGAGCTCTGGGACTTCTTCACGGCGCTGCCCACCACGGTGGTCGTCGATCACATGGGGCGGCCCGACGTGACCAAGCCCGTCGGGGGACCCGAGTTCGCCCTGTTCGTGAAGCTGCTGCGCGAGCACCCGAACATCTGGTCGAAGGTGAGCTGCCCGGAGCGGCTCTCGGTTTCGGGGCCGCCGGCGCTCGACGGCCAGCAGAACGCCTATCGCGACGTCGTGCCGTTCGCGCGCCGCATCGTCGAGACCTTTCCGGACCGCGTGCTCTGGGGCACCGACTGGCCGCACCCGAACCTGAAGGACCACATGCCCGACGACGGTCTGCTGGTGGACTTCATTCCCCACATCGCGACGACGCCCGAGCTGCAGCGCAAGCTCCTGGTCGACAACCCGATGCGGCTCTACTGGCCCGAGGAAGCACGCTGAACGATGAACGACCCCCACGCCCACTCCGTTCGCTGCCCCCCGAGGGGGAACACAATGCCCTTCGGGCGGCCGCGCGGGGGGAGGAACGACCCCCACGCTCACTCCGTTCGCTGCCCCCCGAGGGGGAACACAATGCCCTTCGGGCGGCCGCGCGGGCATTGAGTCATGGCACTCGACAAGCCGTACAAGGACATCCCCGGCACGACGGTCTTCGACGCGGAGCAGTCGCGCAAGGGCTATCACCTGAACCAGTTCTGCATGTCGCTGATGAAGCCCGAGAACCGTGCCCGCTTCAAGGCTGGCGAGCGCGCCTATCTCGACGAGTGGCCGATGACGGAGGACCAGAAGCAGGCGGTGCTCGCGCGCGACCTCAACCGCTGTATCGCGCTCGGCGGCAACATCTACTTCCTCGCAAAGATCGGCGCGACCGACGGCCGAAGCTTCCTGCAAATGGCGTGCAGCATGACCGGCATGACCGAAGAGCAGTACCGGGCGATGATGCTCGCGGGCGGGCGTTCCATCGAGGGCAACCGCTACATCAGGGCGCGGAAATGAGTGCCGCCGGGCCGTCCCAAGGCACGAATTGCGCCCCCTCGGGGGGTGTGGGGGCCGTCAAGCACGCACGCATCACGGCAAGCGTCTACAGCTCGCACGTGCCGGCGATCGGCGCCGCGATCGACCATGGCCGGACCACCGAGGCCTACTGGCAGCCGCTGTTCGCCGGTTACGAGCGCTCGAAGGCGTGGCTCGCGGCGAACCGCCCGGACGTCGTGTTCCTGGTCTACAACGACCACGCGTCGGCGTTCAGCCTGGAGATGATCCCGACATTCGCGATCGGCTGCGCCGCCGAGTTCTTTCCCGCCGACGAAGGTTGGGGCGCGCGGCCTGTCCCGGTGGTGAAGGGCGACCCGGAGCTCGCCGCGCACATCGCGCAGTCGCTGATCCAGGACGACTTCGACCTCACGATCGTCAACCGGATGGACGTCGACCACGGCCTCACGGTCCCGCTTTCGCTGATGTGCGGGCAGCCCGTTGCCTGGCCGTTCCGCGTGATTCCCTTCGCGGTGAACGTCGTCCAGTATCCTCCGCCTTCGGGCCGGCGCTGCCTTCAGCTCGGCCGGGCGCTGCGCAAGGCGCTGGAATCGTACGACGAGCCGTTGACCGTGCAGGTCTGGGGCACCGGAGGCATGAGTCACCAGCTGCAGGGCCCGCGCGCGGGCCTCATCAACCGCGAGTTCGACAACGCCTTCCTCGACCGGCTGATCGCCGACCCCGAAGGGCTCGCCCGGATGCCGCACGTCGACTACCTGCGCGAGGCGGGTTCCGAGGGCGTCGAGCTCGTTATGTGGCTCATCGCCCGCGGCGCGATGGCCGACGCACCCCCGCGCGTCGTGCACCGCTTCTATCACGTGCCCGCGTCCAACACCGCCGTGGGCCACCTCATCCTGGAGAACGCCCTATGAGTGTCGCCGAGCCGCCTCAAGACACGAATTGCGCCGCGGCCTCATCACGCGGGTTGCCGTGCGCGGAGATTGCGTGTCGGCCGCCATCCACGCTCGCGGACGCGCCCTTCGGGCCTGGGCTTCGCCCCGCTCGCGTGGACGTCCCGGGGGGCAGCGCCGCGGCGCCAGCCGCAAGCGTGGGGGCACAACAATGAGCAGGTCGATCAAGGTCGCGCTGGCCGGCGCCGGCGCGTTCGGCACCAAGCACCTCGACGCCATCAGGCTGATCGACGGCGTCGAAGTCGTCTCCGTCGTGGGGCGCGGACTCGACAAGACCCGGGCCGTCGCGGCGAAATACGGCATCGGCCACGCCACGGACAACCTCGCCGACAGCCTCGCGTTGAAGGAGGTCGACGCGGTGATCCTGTGCACGCCGACGCAGATGCACGCCGCGCAGGCGATCGCGTGCCTCGAGGCGGGCAAGCACGTCCAGGTCGAGATTCCGCTCGCCGACAGCCTGAAGGACGCCGAAGCAGTCCTGCGGGTCCGGAACAGGACCGGGAAGGTCGCGATGGTCGGCCACACCCGCCGCTTCAATCCGAGCCACCAGTGGGTGCACCGGAAGATCCTGGCCGGCGAATTCAACATCCAGCAGATGGACGTCCAGACGTACTTCTTCCGTCGTACGAACATGAACGCGCTGGGCCAGCCGCGCTCGTGGACCGATCACCTGCTGTGGCATCACGCGGCGCATACCGTCGACCTGTTCGCCTGGCAGACGGGTGGCGAGATCGTGGCGGCAAACGCTCTTCAGGGCCCGATCCACCCGGCGCTCGGTATCGCGATGGACATGTCGATCCAGCTGAAGGCCGCCACCGGCGCGATCTGCACGCTCTCGCTCTCGTTCAACAACGAGGGGCCGCTCGGGACGTTCTTCCGGTACATCGGCGACACGGGCACCTACATCGCCCGCTACGACGACCTGTTCGACGGCAAGGACGGGAAGATCGACGTGTCCGGGGTCGACGTGTCGCTGAACGGCATCGAGCTGCAGGACCGCGAGTTCTTCGCCGCGATACGCGAGGGCCGCGAGCCCAACGCCAGCGTCGCGCAGGTGCTGCCCTGCTATCGCACGCTCGACCGGCTGGAGCGGCAGCTGGCCGCCGGCGCGGCCTGAATTTGCGTCGCCCGGCAACCACGAGGCATCCCGATGACACACGACACCCGCAGGCCCGACATTCCGGGGACGACCCTGTTCGACGGGGCAATGGCCCGCAAGGGGTACGCGCTCAACAAGATGTGCTATTCGTTCAATTCGGCCGCGAACCGGGAGGCGTTCCTGCGCGACGAGGACGCGTACTGCGCGAGCTACGGGCTGGACGAGGCGCAGAGGAGCGCCGTGCGCAACCGCAACGTGCTGGAGCTGATCGCCGCGGGCGGGAACATCTACTACCTCGCCAAGCTGGCCGGGATCTTCCGTCTGGACGTGCAGGACATCGGCGCGCAGCAGACGGGGATGAGCAAGGAAGCGTTCAAGGCGATGCTGGTCGCCGCGGGGAGATAGCGCAATGGCGACGATCACGGGCGCGGTCACCAGCTCCCACGTTCCGGCCATCGGCGGCGCGATCGCGAAGGGCCTGCAGCAGGATCCGTACTTCAACCCGTTCTTCGCCGGCTTTCCCCCGGTGCACGCGTGGCTCGCCAAGGCGAAGCCGGACGTCGCGGTCGTCTTCTACAACGACCATGGCCTCAACTTCTTCCTCGACAAGCTGCCCACGTTCGCCATCGGCGCTGCGCCCGAGTATCGCAACGCCGACGAGGGCTGGGGCATTCCGACCATGCGCCCGTTCAGGGGCGATCCGGAACTCTCCTGGCACCTGATCGATCGGCTGGTCGCCGACGAGTTCGACATGACAATGTGCCAGGAGATGCTGGTCGACCACGCGCTCACGCTGCCGATGGCGCTGCTGTGGCCGGGTGGCGGGGAGTGCCCCGTGCGCATCGTGCCCATCGCGATGAACCACGTCCAGCACCCGCTGCCGTCGCTCTCCCGCAGCTACCGTCTCGGCCAGGCCGTGGGCCGCGCGCTCGACGCATGGGACGAAGACGTCCGCGTCGTCGTGCTGGGCACCGGCGGGCTCTCGCATCAGCTCGACGGGCAGCGCGCCGGCTTCATCAACAAGGCGTTCGACCTGATGTGCATGGAGGCGATCGTCGACGATCCGGAAAGACTCACCCGTTACTCGATGCCGGACCTCGTCCGCGAGGCGGGTGCGCAGGGCACCGAGCTCATGACCTGGCTCGCGGCGCGCGGCGCGCTGACCGGCCGCGTGAGCAAGGTCCACTCGAACTACCACATCCCGATCTCGAACACCGCAGCGGCATCGATGGTGCTGGAAAACGAAGTTTCAGTGGAGGCTAATGCGTGAAACGCGTTGTGCCGGAACTTGAATTGGGCGCGCGGGAGCGATGCAGACCCGCGCAGCATGATCGACGCAGCGAGCAATCCGACCCCTTGACCCACCCAACCGGAGGAACCATGAACCAACCGTACGCCACCGTGCGCCGCAGGACCCTGCAGCGCTTCATCGCCGTGATCCTGCTCGGCTGGCTGCCGGTCGCGGCCTTCGCCGCCGACCCGCTGAAGATCGGGCTGATCCTGCCGCTCACGGGTCCGTTCGCGTCGACCGGCAAGCAGATCGAGGCCGCGGCCCGCCTCTACATCGCGAAGAACGGCGACACCGTCGCCGGCCGCAAGGTCGAGCTGATCGTCAAGGACGACACGGGGCTTGCGCCGGAGACGACCAAGCGCATCGCGCAGGAGCTCGTCGTGCAGGACAAGGTGAGCGTGCTCGCCGGCTTCGGACTCACGCCGCTGGCTTTGGCCGCGGCCCCGGTCGCCACCGAGTCGAAGACGCCGATGATCGTGATGGCGGCGGCGACGGGGATGATCCCGACCCGTTCGCCGTTCATCGTTCGCACCGGCTTCACGCTGCCGCAGGTGACGGGGCCGATCGCCGAATGGGCGTTGAAGAACAAGATCAAGCGCGTCGTCACGATGGTCACCGACTACGGCCCCGGGCTCGACGCCGAGAAGACGTTCCAGACCGTCTTCAAGGCGGGCGGCGGCGAGATCGTCGAGGCGATCCGCACGCCGCTGCGCAATCCCGACTACGCGCCGTTCCTGCAACGCGCCAAGGACGCGAAGCCCGACGCGCTGTTCGTGTTCGTGCCGTCGGGCGAGGGCCTCGCGGTGATGAAGCAGTTCGACGACCGCGGGCTGAAGCAGGCCGGCATCCGGCTGATCGGCACCGGCGACGTGACGGACGACGACCTGCTCGAGAGCATGGGTGCCCCGGCGGTCGGCATCATCACGTCCTTCCACTACTCGGCCGCGCACGACTCGCCCGAGAACAAGGCGTATGTCGACGGCATGATGAAGGCGAACAACGGGATGCGGCCGAACTTCCACTCCGTCGGCGGGTACGACGGCATGCACCTGATCTACGAAGCGGTGAAGAAGGCGGGCCCGACGGCGAGCGGCGAGCAGCTGGTCGAGGCGATGAAGGGCATGAAGTGGACGAGCCCGCGGGGCCCGATGTCGATCGACCCGGCGACGCGCCAGACGATCCAGAACGTCTACCTGCGCGAAGTGAAGATGGTCAACGGCAAGCCCTGGAACGTCGAATTCGACAAGTTCGAGAACGTCAAGGACCCCGGCTGATTGATGAGCCCCCAAGCTCACTTCGTTCGCCTCCCCCCGAGGGGGGTGCAGGCCTCCCTTGGGGCGGCCCGGCGGGAGGCCTGATGATGAGCCCCCAAGCTTACTTCGTTCGCCTCCCCCCGAGGGGGGTGCAGGCCTCCCTTGGGGCGGCCCGGCGGGAGGCCTGATTGATCCGCGCTAAGGGGGTGGGATGATCGGCAACCTGATCGGGGTGCTGTTCGACGGCGTTGCCTACGGCAGCCTGCTGTTCGTGATCAGCATCGGGTTGTCGGTGACGATGGGCCTGATGAACTTCGTCAATCTCGCCCACGGTGCGTTCGCGATGCTGGGTGGCTACGTTTGCGTCATGCTGATGACGAGGGCGGGCGTGCCGTTCCTGGCGAGCCTGCCGGTGGCATTCGCGGCCTCGGCGCTGGCCGGTATCGTGCTGGAACGCACGCTCTACCAGCGGCTCTACAAGGCCCCGCACCTAGACCAGGTGATGTTCTCGATCGGGCTCGTGTTCATGTCGGTCGCCGCCGCGACCTGGTTCTTCGGGCCTTCGCAGCAGCCCGTACGGCTGCCCGATTTCCTTCGCGGCCAGGTGCATGTGCTCGGACTGGACCTCGGCGCCTACCGGATCTTCCTCATCGGCGTCGTCGTGCTCGTCACGGTGGCACTGCACCTGCTGCTGGTGCGCACGCGCTTCGGCGCGCAGGTGCGTGCCTCGGTCGACAACGCGGCGGCATCCGCGGGCCTCGGCATCGACGTCAATCGCGTCTTCGGCGTGACCTTCGCCCTCGGATCGGGACTCGCGGGCCTCGGCGGCGGACTGGGCGTCGACGTCCTGGGGCTCGACCCGACGTTTCCGCTGAAGTACATGGTGTATTTCCTGCTGGTGGTCGCGATCGGGGGGGCCGGCACCATCAAGGGCGGCCTCGTGGCCGCGATGATCCTCGGCATCTGCGACGTCGCGGGCAAGTACTACGTGCCCCAGATCGGCTCGTTCATCATCTACGTGCTGATGGTCGCGCTGATGATCCTCTTTCCGGCCGGCCTCTACGGGCGGCGCGCGTGAGACGTTCTGCGTCAGCCCGGCGAGCAACGGTCGCACGGGGTGTCCCGGTCGTGGGTCCAGCCTCAGCCGGACGCTTCGAGCCGCGCGGGCGAACGCCGCCTGAAGGCGGCCCCACGTCGTGGCGCGACGCATGAGCGCCGCGAACGCGCCCGAGTTGCCGGCCGACCGCTGGCGCGCGCTCGAGATCGCCTTCTGGCTCGCCGCGTTCGCGGCCTACTTCGCGTTTCCGCAGCACCGCGTGCTCGGGAGCCAGATCCTGATCACCGGACTGTTCGCGGTGACGCTCGATCTCATCCTGGGCTACGCGGGCATCGTGTCGCTCGGCCATGCCGCCTTCTTCGGCATCGGGGCGTACGTGGCGGGGCTGCTCGCCGTCCATGGCTGGGGGGAGCCGATCAGCGGACTCGCCGTCGCCGGCGCCGCGGGCGCGCTGGTCGGATACGCCACGAGCTTCCTGGTCGTGCGCGGCTCCGATCTCGCGCGGCTGATGGTGACGCTGGGCATCGGGCTGATGCTGTTCGAGGTTGCCAACCAGGCCGCTTTCATCACCGGGGGCGCGGACGGTCTGTCGGGTGTCACGATGGGGAAGCTCTTCGGCGTATTCGGCTTCGACATGCGCGGCAACACCGCCTATCTCTACAGCCTCGCCGTGCTGTTCCTGCTGTTCGTGGTGGCGCGGCGCATCGTCAATTCGCCGTTCGGCCTTTCGTTGCGCGGTGTCCGCGAGAACGTGAAGCGGATGCCCGCGATCGGCGCACCGGTGACGCGCCGGCTGATCGCCATCTACACGGTGAGCGCGGCGATGGCCGGCATCGCCGGAGCGCTGCTCGCCCAGACCACCCAGTTCGTGGGCCTCGACGTCTTCGGCTTCCCGCGCTCGGCCGACCTGATGATCATGCTGGTGCTGGGCGGCGCGGGGCGACTCTACGGTGGTCTCGTCGGCGCCGCCGTGTTCATGCTCGCCCACCATTATCTGTCGGACCTCAATCCGATCTACTGGCAGTTCTGGCTGGGTCTCCTGCTGGTGGTCGTCGTGCTCTACGGACGCGGCGGCATCCTCGGTGCGCTCGACAGCCTCCGCGCCCGGGTCGGAGGAAGGCGATCGACATGAGCACCGCCGGGCCGTCCCAAGGTGCGAATTGCGTCCCCTCGGGGGGCAGCGCAGCGGCGGCAGCCGCAAGCGTGGGGGCACACCCACCGGCTGCACTGCGCACTGCCGGCCTGTCGAAGCAGTTCGGCGCGTTCAAGGCGGCGAGCGATGTCACGCTCGCCTTTCCGCAAGGCGCGCGGCACGCGCTGATCGGCCCGAACGGTGCCGGCAAGACGACACTGATCAATCTGCTCACCGGCGCCCTGGCGCCGACCTCGGGAGACGTGTTCCTCGGCGATGATCGGATCACCGCGTTCCCGCAGCACCAGCGCGTCAAGCTCGGCATGACGCGCACGTTCCAGATCAACACGCTGTTCGCCGGGCTGACGGTGCTCGAGTCGGTGGTGCTCGCGGTCTGCGAGCGCAAGGGACGGGCGGGCGTATGGCACCGCACGGTGGCGAAAGAGCGCGACGAGACCGCCGAGGCGCTCGCGCTGCTCGACCTGCTGCGGCTTGCCGCGGAAGCGAACGAGCTCACGAGGAACCTGCCCTACGGCAAGCAGCGCCTGGTCGAGATCGCGCTCGCGCTCGCGACGCGCCCGCGCATTCTGCTGCTCGACGAGCCGGCCGCCGGCATCCCGGCCGCGGAGAGTGCGGACCTGTTCGGCGTGATCGCCGCGCTGCCCAGGGACGTCACGATCCTCTTCATCGAGCACGACATGGAGCTCGTGTTCCGCTTCGCCGAGCGGATCACCGTGCTCGTCGGCGGAAAGGTGCTCGTGGAAGGCACGCCCGCCGAAATCGCGGCCGACCCGCGCGTGCGCGAAGTCTATCTGGGCGAGGCGCAGCATGGCTGAGCTCCTCGCGGTCGAGGGCCTCACCGCCGGCTATGGCGACAGCGTCGTGCTCGAAGACGTCGCGCTGACCGTCGACGAAGGCGACAGCCTCGCACTGCTCGGGCGCAACGGGATGGGCAAGACCACGCTATTGGTGACGCTGATGGGTTTCACCCGGATGCACCGCGGCACGCTGCGCTGGCGCGGCGGCGATCTCGCGGCGCTGCCGACGCATCGCCGCAGCCGCGCCGGGATCGGCTGGGTCCCGCAGGAGCGCTTCATGTTCCCCTCGCTCACCGTCGAGGAGCACCTGACCGCCGTCGCGCGTCCGGGCCCGTGGACCTTGTCGCGTGTGTACGGGATCTTCCCGCGGCTGTCCGAGCGGCGCGGAAACTTCGGCAACCAGCTCTCCGGCGGCGAGCAGCAGATGCTGGCGATCGGCCGCGCGCTGATGGTCAACCCGGCGCTGCTGCTGCTCGACGAGCCGATGGAAGGGCTCGCGCCGATCATCGTGCAGGAGCTGATGGGCGTGATCCGCGAGCTCGTCGAGGACGGCGGGATGGCGGTGATCGTCGTCGAGCAGCACGCGAAGCTCGCGTTGAGCCTCACCCGGCAGGCGATCGTGCTGGAGCGAGGGCGCGTGGTGCACCGCTCTCCCAGCGAGACGCTGCTCCGCGATCCCGACACGCTGCACCGGCTGGTCGCGGTGGCGTGACGCGCGACGGCAATCCGATTGCACGAGACCGCATCCTCCAGAGGAACCCGCCGATGAAGTCGATCCGGATCATCCAGGACGAGCACCGCTCGATCACCGCGATCATCGAGGGGCTGCGCCAGTTGCTGGCCGAGGTCGAGGCCGGTCGCGCCGCACCCGATTTCGACCTGCTTGCCGCCATGTTCGGCTACATCGAGGCGTTCCCCGAGCGCCTGCATCACCCGAAGGAGGACGACTTCCTCTTCGCGCGGTTGCGCTTGCGCCGCCCGGACTCGGCGCCGCTGCTCGATGCGCTCCATGCCGAGCATGTGCACGGCCGGCAGGCGTTCGCCGAGCTCAAGGCGGCCCTCGACCTCTACCAGCAGGACCCGCAGACGCTGCGCGCGTTCGTCGAGCGCGTCGAGCGCTATTCTCACTTCCACTGGCGGCACATGCGCCGCGAGGAGGACGAAGTGCTCCCGCTCGCCGCCGAGGCGCTGACCGGCGAGGACTGGGACGTGATCGACGCGGCGTTCGCTTCGAACAACGACCCGGTCGTCGGCGTGTCGGCGAGCCGCGAGTTCCGCGCGTTGTTCCGCCGCATCGTCGCGCTCGCACCGCCGCCCCTCGGCGTAGGGCCGGAGGCGCCCGCGCGCAAGTGACGCCACCGGCAAAGGCTACCCGTCGAACATCCTCCGTCGCGAGAGAAGGCATGCGCACCCAGATCGCCATCATCGGCGCCGGCCCGTCGGGCCTGCTGCTCGGTCAGCTGCTGCAGCGCGCCGGCATCGACAACGTCGTCCTCGAGCAGCGCACGCCCGAGCACGTGCTGGGGCGGATCCGTGCCGGCGTCCTGGAACAGGGCGCCGTCGCGATGCTCGACGAAGCGGGCGTCGGCGCACGCCTTCACGCCGAGGGGCTCGTGCACGGCGGGATCGAGATCAGCTGGGCGCGTGGTCGCGACCGCGTCGACCTGAACGGCCTCACCGGCGGCAGGAAAGTGATCGTCTATGGCCAGACCGAGGTCACCAGGGACCTGATGGACGCGCGCGCGGCGAGTGGCGCCTTGTCGGTGTACGCGGCCGAGGACGTGAGCGTGCACGGGTTCGAAGACAGCCATCCGGTCGTGCGCTACCGCCACGACGGAAAGACCCGCGAGCTCGCGTGCGATTTCATCGCGGGCTGCGACGGCTTCCACGGCATTTGCCGACAGAGCGTCCCCGCGCCCGCGATCCGCACGTACGAGCGCGTCTACCCGTTTGGCTGGCTGGGCGTGCTCTCCGACACGCCGCCGGTGTCGAAGGAGCTGATCTACGTCTCGCACGAGCGCGGCTTCGCCCTGTGCAGCATGCGAAGCCCCACGCGCAGCCGCTATTACCTCCAGTGCTCGCTTGCCGAGCGCGTCGAGGAGTGGCCGGACGGGCGCTTCTGGGCGGCGCTCGCGGCGCGACTCGACGCGCGCGCCGCCGCCGACCTCGTCACCGGGCCCGCGATCGAGAAGAGCATCGCCCCGTTGCGCAGCTTCGTCGCGGAGCCCATGCGCTTCGGCCGCCTGTTTCTCGCCGGCGACGCCGCGCACATCGTGCCTCCGACCGGCGCCAAGGGCCTGAACCTCGCCGCCAGCGACGTGCGCTACCTGTTCGACGGCCTCGTCGAGCACTATCGCAACGGCGGCGCGGGCGGGCTCGACGCGTATTCGGAACGCGCGCTGCGCCGGGTCTGGAAAGCCGAGCGCTTCTCCTGGTGGATGACGAACCTGCTGCATCGCTTTCCGGACCAGGGGGCGTTCGGCGACAAGATCCAGCAGGCGGAGCTCGATTACCTGTTCAGCTCACACGCGGCACTGACCGCGCTGGCCGAGAATTACGTCGGCCTGCCCTATTGAGCGGCCCGTGCGCAGAAGCCGACCCATGATTCCCGGAGGACTACGATGACCGACGTGCCACGCATACAACGTATCGCGCTGATCGGATTCGGCGAGGTCGGCACGATCTTCGGTCGCGATCTTGCGCAGCAGGGCGTCGCGCTCACGACCTACGACATCCTGCTCGACGCGCCGGTGTCGCGGCAGATGCTGCTGGATCGCGCTCGCGGCGCCGCGGTCCGGGCCGTCGACACGCTGGCCGACGCGGTGCGGGGCGCCGACCTCGTGATCTCCGCGGTCACGGCTTCGTCCGCGCGTGACGTGGCGCGCGACGCCGCGGCCTGGCTTTCGCCGGGCCAGCGCTTCCTCGACGTGAACTCGGTTTCGCCCGAGACGAAACGCGGCAACGCGCGCGCCGTCGAGGCCTCGGGGGCCGCGTACGTCGAGGCGGCGGTGATGGCCCCCGTGCCGCCGCAGCGGCTCGCCGTGCCCATGCTCCTCGGCGGCAGGGAGGCGCGTGCGCTGGCCGAGGCGTTGAAGGCATTCGGCATGAATGCGACCGCGGTCGCCGAGGACATCGGCACCGCCTCCGCGATCAAGATGTGCCGCAGCATCATGATCAAGGGGCTCGAGGCGCTGACCGTCGAGTGCATGTTCGCGGCGCGGCGCTTCGGCGCGGAGCAGGCGGTGCTGGCGTCGCTCGACAAGACCTTTCCGCACATGGGGTGGAATGGCGAACTGCCCGATTATCTCGTGAGCCGCGTCGCCGAGCACGGGCGCCGGCGCGCGGCCGAAATGCGCGAGGTCGCGCAGACGCTGACCGAGGTGGGGCTCCCGCCGACGATGGCCGGCGCCACGGCACAGCGGCACGATGCGCTGGTGCAGCAGATGGCCGATGCCGGCGTGCCCTACCCCGCCGGCAGCAAGTTCTCGTGGCGCGCGCTCGCCGACGCGCTTGCCGCCGCCGAGACGCGCGGAAAGGCCCGGCCATGACGGATCATCCGCGCTGCGTCTCGCCTTCGCGTCGCCGGATCATCGTCGGCGCCGGCGCCCTGCTCGCCTGCGGCATTCCGGCCGTGCGGGCGGCGCCGGACTGGCCGGTGAAGCCGGTTCGCCTGATCGTCCCGTTCCCGCCGGGCGGGTCGACCGACATCCTCGGCCGCACGATCGCGCAGAAGCTGCAGGAGGCGCTGGGGCAGCCGTTCGTCGTCGAGAACAAGGGCGGCGCCGGTGGTTCCATCGGCGCCACGGAGGTCGCGCGCGCGGCACCGGACGGCTACACGCTGCTGATGGGGCACATCGGCACGCTCGCGATCAACCCGTCGCTGTACCCGCAGCTGCCCTATGACCCGCGCACGAGCTTCGCCGCGATCGCGCTCGTCGCCCGCGTCCCGAACGTGCTGGTCGTGCATCCGGCGGTGCCCGCGTACAGCGTCCGCGAGCTCGTCGCGCTCGCGAAGGCGAAGCCGGGCTCGCTGCGCTACGCGTCCGGCGGCAACGGCAGCGCCGCGCACATCGCAATGGAATCCTTCAAGCTGCGCACGCAGACGGACATCCAGCACATTCCCTATCGCGGAACCGCGCCGGCCGTCACCGACGTCATGGGCGGACAGGTCGAGATCATCATGACCGGCGTGCCTGCGGTGCTGCAGCAGGTGAAGGCGGGGCGGCTCCGCGCGCTGGCCGTCTCCGGCCTGAAGCCGGTCGACAGCATGCCCGACCTGCTGACGATCGCGGCGGCCGGAATCGCCGACTTCGAAGCGATCCAGTGGTACGGCGTCGTCGCGCCGGCACGCACGCCACCCGGCGTGATCGCGCTCCTCAATGCCGAGATCAACCGGGCGCTGACGACCCCGGCGCTCAAGGCGAGGCTCGACGCCGAGGGCGCCGAAGCCGCGCCCGCGACGCCGGATGCGTTCGCCGCGCTGATCGCGAAGGAGATCGTGCGCTGGAAGCCGGTGATCGAACAGGCGGGGATGAAGCCGGAGTGACGCCGCGGCACGGGCCAGCGGATTTGGCGCCGGACGCGCGACCCCTTAGAATCGCGTACCCGCGCAACCCCCGCGCGCCTTTCGGGCCCGCCGCGGGCCGCGCGTGCGCGATCCTCAACGCCTCGTCCATCCTTTTTCGGTTCCCAGCCCATGACCGTCGAAACCGCACTCGCCGACCTCAAGCAACGCCTGCAGGCGATCGACGACCTGCACCGCGCCGAGGCGGTGCTGGGGTGGGACCAGGCCACCTACATGCCGCCCGGCGGGGCGGAAGCGCGCGGCCGCCAGCTCGCGTTGCTGTCGCGTCTCGGGCACGAGCGGATGACCGATCCGGCGATTGGCCGGCTCCTCGATTCCATCGCGCCGTGGGCGGAGGCGCAGGGTTTCGACTCGGACGTCGCGGCGCTGGTGCGCGTCACGCGGCGCGATTACGAACGGGCGACGCGCGTGCCCTCGGCGTTCGTGCACCGGCTCTCCGAGCACACGGCGACGACCTACCACGTGTGGGAGGGCGCGCGTCCGGCGAACGACTTCGCCGCGGTGCGCCCGCTGCTCGAGACCACCGTCCTGCTCTCGCGCGAGCTCGCGGGGTTCTACCCGGGCTACGCGCATCCGTACGATGCGCTGATCGACCTCGCCGAGGACGGCATGACGGTGCAGGCGGTGCGCACGCTGTTCACCGAGCTGCGCGGCGGCCTGGTGCCGCTGATCGAGGCCATCCGGGCCCGCGAGGAGGCCGACGACAGCTGCCTCACCGGCGATTTCCCGGAGGGCGCGCAGCAGGCGTTCGGGGAGAGCGTCATCCGGGCCTTCGGTTACGACTACACGCGCGGCCGGCAGGACAAGACGGCGCACCCGTTCATGACCAAGCTCGGCCGCGGCGACGTGCGGATCACGACGCGCTACCGCGACGACGGCCTCTCGGACGGCCTGTTCTCGACGCTGCACGAGGCGGGCCACGCGATGTACGAGCAGGGCGTCGACGACGCGCTCGAAGGAACGCCGCTCTTCCGCGGCACGACGTCGGGCGTGCACGAGAGCCAGTCGCGGCTGTGGGAGAACCTCGTCGGCCGCAGCCTGCCGTTCTGGCGGCACTGGTACGCCCCGCTCCAGGCCGCGTTCCCCGGCGCGCTCGCCGGCGTCGGTCTCGACACCTTCTATCGCGCGATCAACAAGGTCGCGCCGTCGCTCGTGCGGACCGAAGCCGACGAGGTCACCTACAACCTGCACGTGATGCTGCGCTTCGACCTCGAGCTCGCGATGCTCGAGGGGACCCTCGCGGTCGCCGACCTCCCGGAAGCGTGGCGCGCGCGGATCCAAAGCGACCTCGGGGTCGCGCCGTCCGACGACCGCGACGGCGCGCTGCAGGACGTGCACTGGTACGGCGGCATCGTCGGCGGCGCGTTCCAGAGCTACACGCTCGGCAACATCATGAGCGCGCAGTTCTTCGCCGCGGCGCGGCGCGCCCTTCCGGATCTCGATGCGCAGATCGGCGCCGGCACGTTCGGCCCGCTGCGCCACTGGCTCACCGAGCACATCTACCGGCACGGGCGCAAGTTCACCGCGCCCGAGATCGTGCAGCGCGCCACCGGCGAGCCGCTGTCGATCGCGCCGTATCTCGCCTATCTCAACACGAAGTACGGCGCGCTCTACCGCCTGTAAGGTGCGGCATCAGGGCTTCTGCCCGACGCCCACCGAATACACGTCCACGGGCAGGGTCTTGCCCTTGAACACCACGGGGCCGAGCGGCTCGACCTCGATGCGCTCGTCGAGACCGGCGCGCGTGGCGCCGTCGATCAGGATCGCGCACTGCGCGACCTTGGTGTGCTCCTCGATTCTCGACGCGAGATTCACGACGTCGCCGATGCACGTGTACGTCGCGCGCTCGTTGGTGCCGGTGTAGCCGGCCACCATCTCCCCGGACGCGATGCCGATGCCGATCCTGATCGGTGGCTTCGCGGCGGCCTCGCGCTCGTGGTTGAAGAGCTCGACCAGCTCGATCATCTCCAGCGCGGTGCGCACCGCGCTCTCGCGGTGGTCCGCGAGCGGCAGCGGCGCGCCGAAGACCGCCATCAGCCCGTCGCCGATCATCTGGTTGACGACGCCGCCGTGGCCGCTGATCGCCGAGAACATCAGCATGTAGTAGGTGTTGAGGAGCTCGATGGTCTCCTCCGGGGCCTGCGACTCGGCGAGCGGCGTGAAGCCGCGGATGTCCGAGAACATCACGGTGGCGTCCACGCGCTTTCCACCCAGCGCGAAGCCGGAGTTCTGCAGGTCCTGCGCCACCTCGGGCGTGGCGAAGCGGCGCACCAGCTCCTTCTGCTGATCGCGCAACCGCTTCTTCTCGAGGCTCGCCCCGAGGCGCGCCTTCAGGAGCACCGGGTTGACCGGCTTGGGCAGGTAGTCCTCGGCGCCCAGCTCGATGCAGCGCACGACGCTGTCGATGCCTTCCAGCGACGACGTGACGATGACCGGCACGTCGCGCAGCTGCAGATCGTTCTTCAGCTGCTCCAGGACCTGGAAGCCGTCCATCTCCGGCATTTCCATGTCGAGCAACAGGAGATCGAAGCTCGCGCGCCGCAGCATGTCGAGCGCCACGCGCCCGTTCTCCGCCGACGCGACGCTGTGGCCCATGAGCTCCAGGCTGCGGGTCAGCAGCAGCCGGTTCACCTTGTTGTCGTCGACGACGAGCAACCGGGCGCGGCCGAATCCGCCCTCACGCATGCTTGAGCTCCGTCAGCGCCGCGGCGACGCGCGCATATTCCTGCGCCAGCGCGTCGACGGTGGCGCCGCGCGCCTCGAGCGCGGGAGCGAGCCCGGTCAGCTCGAGTTCCTTCGCCATCGCGCCGAGCGTGAGCGCGCCGAACGTGTTGCTGTTGGACTTGAGCGAGTGCGCCGCGCGACGGAACTCGTCGGCGCTGCGCGTGGCGAGCGAGCGCCGGAGCGTGTCGAGCAGCTGCGGCGCCTCGACCAGGAACGTGTCCACGAGCTCGACGACGAACTCGGCGCCCGCGGTCTCCTTCAGCTCGTCGAATGTCGCGCGATCGATCGTCGGTTGCGCCATGTCATCTTTCCTCGCGGGGTTGCACCAGATTGAGCGCCTCGACCAGCCGCTCGACGCGGATGGGCTTGGTCAGGTAGTCGTCCATGCCGGCGGCGAGGCACATCTCGCGATCCCCCTGCATGGCGTTGGCCGTCATCGCCACGATGCGCGGCCGTTCGTGCGACTGCCCGCGTGCGCAGATGCGGCGTGCGGCCTCGAGCCCGTCCATCTCGGGCATCTGCACGTCCATCAATACCACGTCGTAGGTCTGGCGCTCCACCGATTCGACGGCCTCGATGCCGTTCGACGCGAGATCCGCACGGTAGCCCATCTGCTGCAGGATGCGCAGCGCCAGCTTCTGGTTGACGACGTTGTCCTCGGCCAGCAGGATGCGCAGCGGGTGGCGCGCGGCCATCCCGGGGTCCATCGTGGGCTTCGCCGGGGCCGCCGCGGGCTTCGGCGCCTCGTCGTGCGCGAGCAGGGTCACCAGCGTGTCGAAGAGCTGCGACTGGCGCAGCGGCTTGGCCAGGTAGGCATCGAACAAGTCCGCGCCGTCGCCTACCTCGCGCCGACCCAGCGAGCTGAAGAGCACGAGCGGCAGCCTGGCATCGAGCGCGCGGACCCGCTGCGCCAGCGCAAGGCCGTCCATCTCCGGCATGTGCATGTCCAGGATCGCGAGGTCGAAGGCCTCGCCCTGCCCGAGCCAGCGCAGCGCTTCCTCCGGCGACCCGGTGTCGCGCGGCACCATGCCCCACTTCGCCGCCTGCAGCGCCAGCACGCGCCGGTTGGTGGCGTTGTCGTCCACGACGAGCATGCGCTTGCCGCCGAGTGCCGGCTGGCGCCCCACGAAGTCGCGGCGACTCGCCGGCGGCAGCTCGGCGGTCGGCACATGGATGCTGAAGCAGAACGTCGAGCCGCGGCCGGGTCCGGCGCTCTGCGCCCACATGCGCCCGCCCATCAGCTCCGCGAGGCGCCTGCTGATCGCGAGGCCGAGTCCCGTGCCCCCGTACTTGCGCGTCGTCGAGGAGTCCGCCTGCGAGAACGACTGGAACAGCCGGCCCATGCCGTCCGCGCTCAGGCCGATGCCGGTGTCGCGCACGGCGAAGGTCAGCTCGACTTCGCCCTCCGTCACCGCCCCGGCCGTCACGCTCAGCACCACTTCGCCGGCCTCGGTGAACTTCACCGCGTTGGACAGCAGGTTGAGCAGGATCTGGCGCAGCCGCGTCACGTCGCCGTTCACGGCCACCGGCACGTCGCCCTCGAACAGGTAGGCGACGTCCAAGTGCTTCTCCGCGGCGCGCGTGCTGACGAGGTCGAGCGCCGACTCCACGCACTCGCGCAGGTCGAACGGGTGCGCCTCGATGTCCATGCGCCCGGCCTCGATCTTCGAGAAATCGAGGATGTCGTTGATGATCGTCAGGAGCGCGTCGCCCGAGTCGCGGATCGTGGACGCGTAGTCGCGCTGCTCGACGTCGAGCTTCGTGTCGAGCAGCAGCCCGCTCATGCCGATCACCGCGTTCATCGGCGTGCGGATCTCGTGGCTCATCGTGGCGAGGAACGCGCTCTTGGCCTCGTTGGCGGCCTCGGCCGCGGCGCGGGCTTCCTGCGCCTGCTTGAAGAGCCGCGCGTTCTGGATCGCGATCACGGCCTGGTCGGCGAAGGTCTCCAGCAGGGCGATCTCCTGCGCCGTGAACGTCGTCCACTGGCGGTCCGCGAACGTGCGGACGACGAAGAAAGCGCCGACACCACTGCCTTGCCACATCATCGGCGCGACCAAACAGGAAAAATTGCCGATCTTGGCCGCCATCCGGCGAATCGCCTCGGGAACCCCGTCCCCCGACAACGCGTCGGGGTAGTGCATCACGCGGCGCTTCAGCACCGCCTCCACGATGATCGTCCGGGCGATGGGAGTCGGCCTGAATTTCTGCGCCGCCCGCCGCCCGCCCGGCCCGCGCGTCAGACCCAGGTGCACCATGGAGTCCTCGTCGACGGTCAAGACTGCCAGGTCGCTGCATGCGATCAGGCGCTGGCAGCTGTCGAGGATCTTCTCGAACACCGGCTGGGTGTCGGCCACCGAGCTGCTGATGACCTGCAGCACCTCGGCGGTGGCCGTCTGCCGCTCCAGCGCCTCCTTCGTCTCGTTGAACAGGCGCGCGTTCTGGATCGCGATCACCGCCTGGTCGGCGAAGGTCTGGAGCATCGCCAGTTCCTTGCCCGAGAACGGACCCTTCGCGCGGGCCACGCCGATGGCGCCGATGCCGCGCTCCTCCCACAGCATCGGCGCGAAGGCCATCGACTGGTACCCCGCAAGCTTCGACATCTTGCGCAACACTCCGGGCACGTCGTCGCCGTGGACCAGGTCGGGCCAGTGCACGACGCGCCGCTCGCGGATCGCGCGGCCCGCCGGCGTGCGCTCCACGGGCGCCGGGAAGGTGGCCGCCACCGCGTCGTGCGCGTTGCCCACGTAGGCGGCAATCTGGAGCTGCCCCTGCTCGTCGACCACCAGCACATCCATCTCGTCGCTGCGGAAGAGATGCCGGCCGCTCTCGAGAATCTTGTCGAACACCGGCTTCGTGTCGGCCATCGAGCCGCTGATCACCTGCAGCACTTCACCCGTGGCGGTCTGTTGCTCCAACGCTTCCTTCGTCTCCTTGAACAGCCGCACATTCTCGATCGCGATCACCGCCTGGTCGGCGAACGTCGCGACGAGGGCGATTTCAACGGGGGTAAACGGACGCACCTCGATGCGCAGCAGGGAGATCACCCCGACGGCCTCGCTCTCGCGCAGCAGCGGCACGTTGAGTACGGTGTGGAATCCGATGCGCCGCTGGATCTCGCGGACGTCCGGGTATTCGGTGTCGATGAGCGGCTGCACGTCTTCGTGATGAATGATCCGCCGCTCGAGTATCGCCCTTCCTCCGATCGACGTCCTGCGCAGCGGCAGCACCTCGACGCCCGATGGGGCCGCGAACGCCGGTCCGTAATTCGTCATGGCGCGCAATTGGCCGTCGACAATGAGCCAGACCCGGCTGCCGTCCGCGTGGCAGAGCAGCCCCGCACGCTCCGCAACGGCATCCAGAACCGGCTGCACGTTGGTGGGGGACTCGCTGATCACCCGCAGCACCTCGGCGGTCGCCGTCTGCCGCTCCAGCGCGTCCTTGGTTTCGTTGAAGAGGCGTGCGTTCTGAATCGCGATCACCGCCTGGTCGCCAAAGGTCTTGAGCAGCGCAAGGTCCTTGTCGGAAAAGGGCCTGGGCGGTTGGCGCAGCACCGAGATGGAGCCAATGCCACGACCTTCCCAAAGCAGTGGCGCCCAGGCCACCGAACAGTTTCCGTGCAGTTCGACCATGCCGCGCACCGCGGCCGGGGCATCCGGCATCGCGGCAGCGTCGGGCACGTGGACCGCGCGCCGCTCGCGGATGACCCGCTCCGTCATCGTCTGCTCAAGAGGCTTGGGGAAGGTGCGCGCGATGGCATCGAGCGCGGACCCGCGCCAGGCGGCCGCGTGCACCTGGCCGTCGTCCTTGAGCAGGAAGATGCCGAGCTGCTCGGTGGCGAACAGACGCTGGCCGCTTTCGAGGATCTTTTCGAACACGGGCGCGGCGTCGGCCACCGAGCTGCTGATCACGCGCAGCACCTCGGCCGTGGCCGTCTGCTGCTCCAGCGCCTCCTTCGTCTCGTTGAAGAGGCGAACGTTCTCGATGGCGATCACTGCCTGGTCGCGGAACGACTCGGCCAGCGCGATTTCCTTGGCACTGAAGGCGCCGGCCCGATTGCGCGCCAGACCCAGAGTGCCGATGCACTCGTTCTCGCGCAGCAGCGGCAGGAAAAGGGCGGAGTTCACGCCGAACGACTCCCGA
>Ga0209253_10000695_pt1 | contig 29193 bp, 31 predicted proteins | sample FrelakmetBRP12BR_FD_187145 | JGI IMG/M metagenome (GOLD analysis project Ga0209253, IMG submission 187145) | Freshwater lake sediment microbial communities from the University of Notre Dame, USA, for methane emissions studies - BRP12 BR (SPAdes)... | ecosystem: Environmental > Aquatic >...
GATCCGTGCGATGGTGCCGGTCAACCTGCGCCCGCTCGAGAAGGCCTGGCAGCTGGGCAACCGGTTCGGCCTGGTGCCGCTGGTGCTGCCGATCGGCATTAGGAATCCGATCGAGCGCGTGTATGCGGTGCGCCAGCGTATGAACGAGCTGAAAGGCAGTTATCTGCCGCTGTTGACCTTTGCCCTGCTCGCGATCGCCGGGCTGATGATCAAGCCGGTTCAGGACGCGATCCTGAATCTGTTCGCCAGGAAGGCCACGGCGGTGATGACCAATGTACCGGGCCCGGCCAAGCCGCTCACTTTCAGCGGTTCGACGATCCGGCAGCAGATGTTCTGGGTGCCGGCCTCGGGCGACATCGGGATCGGCGTGTCGATACTCAGCTACGCCGGGGGCGTGCAGTTCGGACTGATCGCCGATCGGAAGCTGTGCCCGCAACCGCAGCAGATCATCGATCGATTCGAACCCGAGTTCGAGAAGTTGCTGCTCGTGACGCTGATGCTGCCCTGGGCGGAGGCCTAGGAGCCGCGGGTCCACTGTGGACCCGCGGAGGGCTGGAGCCGGCTCGGCGTCCCGCGCCGAGCCGTGGTGGTCGACAGCGGGAAGTACTTCAGTCCTCCAACTCCTCTTTCGCCATCTCGACGTCGAGCCGTTCCATCGCATCGAGCGGCTCGCAGCCGGCGGCGTCGGCATAGAGCTTCTCGGCTTCCTTCATCCTCTTGTCGCCCTCGAGCATCACCAACCCGTTGGCGAATTCGATCATCGCGATCGCACTGGTCGGGTTCAGTTTCAGCGCCGTCTGGTACATCTTGAGCCCGGTGGCGGTATCCGCGCCCTGGGTCTTGCCGAGCAGCCTGCCGACCTTGTCGATCACTTCGGCATGGAACGAACCGAGCGCAATGTGCGCGTCGGCGTGCTTGGGCGACAACTTGATGGTCGTCTCCAGGGCCGTCTTTACCTTGCCGCCCAGGCCCTGCGCCAGCGCCTTGGCCACGCTGATCGCCTGGCTGTAGCGGCCGAGCGCGTAGGCCATCCAGTAATACGCGCTGGCGTTCTTGGGCTCTTCCTCGGCCAGAGCCTCGGCCCGGGCCGCAGCTTCCTGGAACATCGCCAGCTTCGTCTTCTCGCTCTTTTCCAGATAGTTGGCGTAGATGCACTGCGCCTTGTTGGCCACCGTGATGCCCGCACCACCGGCCTTCAGGCCCGCGTCATAGGCTTTCTGGAACTCTCCCGCGTGAAACAGCGCCCAGGCGGCGAGCACCTTGTCATCCTTGGGCAAGGGCTCGGCGTCGCCGGTGTGCAGGCGCGCCCATCGTTTCTTCAGCGCGGCCGTGTCGTAGGTGTACGCATCGTTGTCGTAGGGGAAGGCGGTCCATTTGGCCATTCGCAAGTCTCCTCGGTTCGTCGTGATGATGGACAAGAACGCGGGTTTCGCCGTCAGTGATTCTCCCGGTAGGCGCCGACCAGCGTCAGCAGGTGTTGCCGGGCCGGCGCCTCCAGGTACGGTAGCAGCAGGCTCAACACGTGATAGGCGCCGCGCGTCAGCGCGGCGGCGGCGCTTTCCGGCTCCAGCGCCCGGCGTGGATCGCGCACGTACTCGTAGCTCAACCAGTAGGTGAGCACGACCACCATCGCGGTGGCCACCGGCTCGGCCTGGACCGCCGCGATCTGCATTGCGTCGCCGCGCGTCAACCCGTCGAGGACGGATTGCACCGCACGCGCCTTGTTCGCCAGCACGAACTGGAAGTGTGTCTCCAGGCGGCGGTTCTTGCTCAGCAGGTCGTTCAGGTCGCGATAGAGGAAGCGGTACTTCCAGATCAGCTCGAACAGCATGTGGAAGAACAGCCACGCGTCCTCGATGTTGCGCACGTTGTCGGCAGCCGCCAGCAGTTCGTTCAGCGCCGCCTCGTAGCGGTCGAACAGCGCGTTGATCAGCTGGTCCTTGGCCGGGTAGTGGTAGTACAGATTACCCGGGCTGATATTGAGCTCGGCCGAGATCAGCGTCGTGCTGACATTGGGTTCGCCAAATCGATTGAACAATTCGAGCGAGACCTCGAGGATGCGCTCGGCGGTGCGGCGCGGCTTCTTGGTGGGCTTCGTCATGGCGGTCTTCGGTCGCGGGAATCCAGGTCACGAGTTGATTGGCGGCATACCCTAGCACCTGGACGCCGCGCCGGAAATCGGGACAGACAACCCTGCCTACAATGGTCCGCCATGCCCGCCGTGTCGTTCCACCAGGTCACCAAGACCTATGCCGGGGCCCGCGGAACGCTGCGCGCGCTGGACGGCGTGAGCTTCGACATCGAGGCCGGCGAGTTCTTCGGCCTGCTCGGCCCCAACGGCGCCGGCAAGACGACACTGATCAGCATTCTCGCGGGTCTGGCGCGGGCCACCGAAGGCCGCGTCACCGTCATGGGTCACGATGTCGTGGCCGAGTACGCGCAGGCGCGCCGCTCGGTGGGCATCGTCCCGCAGGAGCTGGTGTTCGATCCGTTCTTCTCGGTGCGCGAGACGCTGCGGATCCAGAGCGGGTACTTTGGCGTCCACCACAACGACGGCTGGATCGACGAGCTGCTGGCCAATCTCGGGCTGTCCGACAAGGCCAGCGCCAACATGCGCCAACTCTCCGGCGGCATGAAGCGGCGTGTGCTGGTGGCACAGGCGCTGGTACACCGGCCGTCGGTGATCGTGCTCGACGAGCCGACCGCGGGAGTCGACGTCGAACTGCGACAGACGCTGTGGCAGTTCATCGCGCGCCTGAACCGCGAAGGTCACACGATTCTGCTGACGACCCACTACCTCGAGGAGGCCGAGGCGCTATGCGGCCGCATCGCGATGCTGAAGCAGGGCCACGTCGTGGCTCTGGATCGCACGGCCAACCTGCTGGCCGGCACCGCGAGCACGATGTTGCGTTTCAAGACCGACCAGGCGCTGCCGCAATCGCTGCGGGCCAGCGCGCGCGTGACCGGGCGCATCGTTCAGCTCAAGGCACGCGACGCGGTCGAGGTGGAAACCCAGCTTGCCGCGTTGCGCGGCGCTGGCGTCAGGGTCGAAGACCTCGAGATCGGCCGCGCCGATCTCGAAGACGTGTTCCTGGAGATCATGCAAGGCGCTGGCTCGCGCAAGGTTGAAATGGCATGAGCGGCGCACAGCCACGCGCCCCAGTGGCGACCGATGACCCGGTTACACCGCGACCGGCCGGGCGCGGCGGCATGCTGGCCGGTGCCCGTACGCTGCTCTTCAAGGAAGTGCTGCGATTCTGGAAGGTCGCGTTCCAGACCGTTGCCGCGCCGGTGCTGACCGCAGTGCTCTATCTGCTGATCTTCGGCCATGTGCTGGAGGATCGCGTGCAGGTGTTTCCGGGTGTCGGCTACACGAGCTTCCTGATTCCGGGCCTGGTCATGATGAGCGTGCTGCAGAACAGTTTCGCCAACAGCAGCTCCTCGCTGGTCCAGAGCAAGATCACCGGCAATCTGGTGTTCCTGCTGGTCGCACCGCTGTCGCACTGGGCGTGGTTTGTCGCCTATGTGGGCGCTTCGGTGGTGCGCGGTCTGTGCGTCGGGCTTGGCGTCTACGCCGTCACGGTCTGGTTCGCACCGACCCCGCTCGTGCAGCCGGCCTGGATCATCGTCTTCGCCATATTGGGTGCCGGCATGCTCGGCTCGCTCGGCCTGATCGCCGGGTTGTGGGCCGAGAAGTTCGATCAGATGGCGGCGTTCCAGAACTTCATCGTCATGCCGATGACCTTCCTGTCCGGCGTCTTCTATTCGGTGCACTCGTTGCCCGCGTTCTGGCAAAACATCAGCCACCTCAATCCGTTCTTCTACATGATCGATGGATTTCGTCGCGGATTCTTCGGTGCCAGCGACGTCTCGCCATGGTTGAGCCTCGCCGTGGTCGGTGTCAGCTTCGGGGTGGTGGCGACGATCGCATTGCGGCTGCTGAAGACCGGCTACAAGATCCGATATTGAGAGCTCGCGGATAATCGGGTTCATCATGGCCGAACCCACCGCCGACGACGTGCGCCGCTTCATCGCCGCAGGGCTCGCCTGCGAGCATCTCGCGGTCGAGGGCGACGGCCGCCACTTCTTTGCCACCATCGTGTCGACCGAGTTCGACGGTCAGAGCCGCGTGCGGCGGCACCAGCGGGTCTACGCTGCCCTGGGCGATAGAATGCGCGAGCAGATTCACGCCCTGTCGATGAAGACGCTCACGCCCGCCGAATGGGCCGCTGACACGCAGCGGCAGCATCACCACCACTGATACATCCGCAGCCCGGCGCTGCGGGTGGCGGGATTGCGTCGCCCTGGCCTGACGCTTTTCCGGCTCCCGTGACGCGCGGTGCGGGCCAGCAGCCCAGCCCATGGACAAACTCCTGATCCGCGGAGGACGGTGCCTTCAAGGCGAGGTGCCGATCTCCGGCGCCAAGAACGCGGCGCTGCCCGAGCTGTGCGCGGCGCTGCTGTGCGCGCAGCCCGTGACGCTGGCCAACGTGCCGCGCCTGCAGGACGTCAACACCACGCTCAAACTGCTGCGCAACATGGGCGCAAGTGCCGAGCGCTCGGACAGCCTGCCCGATCAGGTTACCGTCGATACCCGCAGCCTGACCTCGCCCGAGGCCCCGTATGAACTGGTCAAGACGATGCGGGCGTCGATCTTGGTGCTCGGACCGCTGCTCGCTCGATACGGCGAGGCCACGGTGTCGTTGCCCGGTGGTTGTGCAATCGGCTCGCGCCCGGTCGATCAACATATCCAGGGCCTCAGGGCCATGGGCGCGGACATCCGGGTCGAGCACGGCTACATCCTGGCCAAGGCCCCGCGCCTGAAGGGCGCAGCGATCACCACCGACATGATCACGGTCACCGGCACCGAAAACCTGCTGATGGCGGCGACGCTGGCCGACGGTGAGACGGTGCTGGAGAACGCGGCGCAGGAGCCCGAGATCGGCGACCTGGCCGAGCTGCTGATCGAGATGGGCGCGCAGATCGAAGGCCACGGCACCAGCCGCATCCGCATACGCGGTGTGCCGGCATTGCACGCGCCACGCACGCCCCACCGCATCATTCCCGATCGCATCGAGACCGGTACGTTCCTGTGCGCGGTGGCTGCGACGGGCGGCGACGTCCTATTGCGCGGCGGACATGCCGCCCACCTCGAGGCGGTGATCGAACGCCTGCGCGAGGCCGGCGCATCGATCGAGTCGACCGCCGCGGGCATTCGCGTTCATGCCAGCGCCAGGCCGCGCGCCGTGAGCTTTCGCACCAGCGAATACCCCGCATTCCCGACCGACATGCAGGCGCAGTTCATGGCCGTCAACTGCATCGCCGACGGCGTGGCGCAGGTCTCGGAGACCATCTTCGAGAATCGCTTCATGCACGTGAACGAGCTGTTGCGCCTGGGTGCGAACATCGAGATCGACGGCCGCACGGCGATGGTGCGCGGTGTCGAGCACCTGTCGGGGGCAACCGTGATGGCCACCGATCTGCGCGCCTCGGCGAGCCTGGTCATCGCCGGTCTGGTGGCGCAGGGCCAGACCGTGGTCGACCGTATCTATCACCTGGATCGAGGCTACGACCGCATGGAAGAGAAACTGCGCGGAGTCGGCGCCGATATCGAAAGAGTCAGATGACCGCGCTCACGCTGGCTTTGTCGAAAGGCCGAATTCTCGATGACGCGCTGCCGCTGCTGCAGCAGGCCGGAATCTCATTGCGCGAAGACCCCGAGACCTCGCGCAAGCTCATCGTGCCCACCAATCGAAACGACCTGCGGGTGGTGCTGGTGCGCGCGACCGACGTGCCGACCTACGTGCAATACGGCGGCGCCGACCTCGGCGTGGTGGGGCTCGATGTGCTGCTCGAGCATGGTGCCGACTGGCACCGCGCCGGCGGCGCAACCGGTCTGTACCAGCCGCTCGATCTCGGCATCGCGCGCTGCCGCATGAGCGTGGCCGTTCGAGCCGACTTCGACTATCCCGCGGCCGTGCGCCAGGGATCGCGCATTCGCGTCGCCACCAAGTACATGCAGATCGCGCGCCAGCATTTCGCCGACAAGGGCGTGCACGTCGATCTGATCAAGCTGTACGGATCGATGGAGCTCGCGCCGCTGACCGGTCTGGCCGACGCCATCGTCGACCTCGTGTCCACTGGCAGCACGCTCAAGGCCAACCAGCTGATCGAGGTGGAACGCATCATGGACATCAGCGCCCGGTTGATCGTCAATCAGGCTTCGCTCAAACTCAAGCGCGAGGTCCTGCGCCCGTTGATCGGTGCGCTGGCGATCGCGGCGAAGGGGCAGCGGTCATGATGACGGTCCGCATCGCAAGGCTGTCGACGGCGCAGGCCGACTTCGATGCCCGGTTGCAGCAGGCGCTGCACGTCGCGTCGGAAACCGACCGGGCCATCGAGGACAGCGTCGCGGCGATCCTCGACGACGTGCGCCGTCGCGGCGATGCCGCCGTGCTGGAGTACACCGTGCGCTTCGACTCGCTGCAGGCCCAGTCGGTCGCGGCGCTCGAGATCCAGCGGCCCGAACTCGAGGCAGCGCTGCAGGCGCTGCCCACGGCCCAGGCCGGCGCGCTGCAGGCCGCGGCCCAGCGTGTGCGGCGCTACCACGAGCGCCAGCTGCAGGCCTGCGGCCTGAGCTGGCAATACCACGACGAGGACGGCACGTTGCTCGGACAGAGGCTCACGCCGCTGGACCGCGTCGGCATCTATGTGCCCGGCGGCAAGGCGGCGTACCCCTCGTCGGTGCTGATGAACGCGATTCCGGCCCAGGTGGCCGGGGTCGGCGAGGTCGTGATGGTGGTGCCTGCGCCCAGGGGTGAGTGCAACCGGCTCGTGCTCGCCGCTGCGCATGCGGCCGGCGTACACCGCGTGTTCACGATCGGCGGGGCCCAAGCTGTCGCGGCGCTGGCCTACGGCACATCCACGATCCCGCGCGTCGACAAGATCACCGGCCCCGGCAACGCCTATGTGGCCAGCGCCAAGCGCCGCGTGTTCGGCCAGGTCGGCATCGACATGATCGCAGGGCCGAGCGAGATCCTGGTGTTGGCCGATGGCAGCACGCCGGTCGAATGGGTCGCGATGGATCTGTTCAGCCAGGCCGAGCACGACGAGTTGGCGCAGAGCATCCTGCTCTGCCCCGACGCGGCCTACCTCGACCGGGTCCAGGCGGCGATCGACGGGTTGTTGCCGTCGCTGTCGCGGCGCGACATCATCCGCGCCTCGCTCGAGGGCCGCGGCGCGTTGATCCACACCCGGTCCATGGAAGAGGCTTGCGAGATCAGCAACCGCATCGCGCCCGAGCACCTCGAAATCAGCGCGCGCGACCCGCACCGGTGGGAGCCATTGATCAGGCATGCCGGCGCGATCTTTCTCGGTGCCTTCACGAGCGAAAGCCTGGGCGACTACTGTGCCGGGCCCAACCATGTGCTGCCCACCTCGGGCACCGCGCGTTTCAGCTCGCCGCTGGGCGTCTACGATTTCCAGAAGCGCAGCAGCCTGATCGAGGTCAGCGCGGCCGGCGCGGCCAGGCTCGGCCCGATCGCCGTCGAACTGGCCCTGGGCGAAGGCCTGCAGGCCCACGCCCGTGCGGCGGAACTGCGTGTCGCCCCTGGAGCCAAGGCATGAACGACCTGCAAGCCCTGATGCGCGCCACCCTGCGCCAGGATGTGCAGTCGATGCACGCCTACGCCGTGCAGCCGAGCGCGGGTTTCGTCAAGCTCGACACGATGGAAAACCCGTTCCGCCTGCCCGAGGCGCTGCAGCGCGCGCTGGGCGAGCGGCTCGGCCGCGTGGCGATCAACCGCTACCCGGCCGAGCGCACCGAGGACTTGCGGCATGCGCTGGCCGTCCATGCCCGTATGCCGGACGACTGCGCGCTCACATTGGGCAACGGGTCGGACGAATTGATCACCCTGCTCGCGATGGCCTGCGATGTGCCGGGCGCGGTGGTTATGGCGCCGTTGCCGGGCTTCGTGATGTACGCGATGTCGGCCGCGATTCAGGGCATTCGCTTCGTCGGCGTGCCGCTGACGGCCGACTTTGAGCTCGACGAGTCGGCGCTGCGCGCGGCCATCGCCCAGCACTCGCCGTCGCTGATCTACATCGCGTACCCCAACAACCCGACCGCCAACCTGTGGGACGACGCGGTGATCGACCGGTTGATCGAATCCGCTCCCGGTCTGGTGGTGATCGACGAGGCCTACCAACCGTTCGCCAGCCGCGATTCAATGCATCGCCTCAGGCGTTATCCCCACGTGATGATCATGCGCACGATGAGCAAGTTCGGCCTGGCCGGCGTGCGCATCGGCTATCTGATGGGACGGCGCGAACTGGTGGCGCAGATCGAGAAACTGCGCCCACCGTTCAATATCAGCGTGCTCAATGCCGAGGCCGGCCTGTTCGCGCTCGAGCACGCCGACGAATATGCCCGGCAGGCCGCCGTGATCCGTCTCGAGCGCGATCGCCTGCAAACCGCGCTGGCCGCGTTGCCCGGCGTGCACCCCTTTCCCAGCCAGGCCAATATGATCCTGGCGCGTGTATCCGACGCGGCGCGTGCCTTCGAAGGCATGAAAGCACGCCGCGTGCTCGTCAAGAACGTGTCCGGTCTGCATCCGCTGCTGGCCAACTGCCTGCGGCTGACGGTCGGGACGCCCGAGGAAAACGGGTTGATGATCGAGGCCCTGAAAGCGAGTATCTGATGGTGCCCCCTAGCTCACTTCGTTCGCGACCCCCCACGGGGGCGCAGGCCTGCCTTGGGGCGGCCCGGGGGCAGGCCTGATATGGTCCGCACAGCAGACGTTCAGCGCGATACCAAGGAGACGCAGATCCACGTGCGCATCGCCCTCGACGGCACCGGCGCGGCCCAGCTCTCCACCGGGATCGGCTTTTTCGACCACATGCTCGATCAGGTCGCGCGCCATGGCCTGATCGATCTGGAAGTTCACGCCACCGGCGACTTGCACATCGACGGGCACCACCTGGTCGAGGATGTCGGCATCACGCTCGGCATGGCGGTGGCCAAGGCGCTCGGCGACAAGGCCGGCATCCAGCGCTATGGGCACGCCTATGTGCCGCTCGACGAGGCGCTGTCACGGGTGGTGATCGACTTCTCGGGCCGGCCGGGGTTGCACATGCGCGTGCCGTTCAAGGCCGGCATGGTGGGCGGCTTCGACACCCAGCTCGCCTACGAGTTCTTCCAGGGTTTCGCCAACCACGCGATGGCCACGCTGCACATCGACAACCTGCATGGCGAGAACGCCCACCACCAGTGCGAAACGGTGTTCAAGGCATTCGCCCGAGCGATGCGCATGGCGCTTGCCGTCGATCCGCGCTCGGCGGGGGTCGTGCCGTCCACCAAGGGCACGCTCTGACGCGTCGAGTCGGGCACGCCCTTCGGAAGCACGATGATGAGCCGGTTGGTGGCGGTGGTCGATTACGGCATGGGCAACCTGCGCTCGGTGTCGCAGGCCTTGCTGCATGTGGCGGCCGGCACCGATTGCCGTGTGGTCGTGACCGCGCGTCCCGAGGACGTGGCTGCGGCCGAGCGGGTCGTGCTGCCGGGTCAGGGGGCCATGCGCGACTGCATGCGCGAGCTCGCCGACTCGGGGCTGAAGGAGGCGGTGCTCGAGGCGGCGCGCCGCAAACCCCTGTTTGGTGTCTGCGTCGGCATGCAGATGCTGCTCGATCACAGCCAGGAGCAGGACACCCCGGGTCTGGGCGTCATCGGCGGTCGGGTGTTGAAGTTCGAGTTGCAGGGCCGGCGCCAGGAAGACGGCAGCCATTTCAAGGTGCCGCAGATGGGCTGGAACCAGGTCTGGCAGATGCGCCGCGACGGTGCGGTGCATTCGCTCTGGGGCGGCGTGCCGGACGGTATGTTCTTCTACTTCGTGCACAGCTATTACGCCCAACCGTCGGACGAATGCCACACTGCGGGCGAGACCGACTACGGCGGGCGCTTTACGTGCGCGATGGCACGGGATAACATTTTCGCCACCCAGTTCCACCCTGAGAAGAGCGCCCAACACGGTCTGACCCTCTATCGGAACTTCCTGACCTGGATGCCCTGAGCTGCGAAATCCTGCGCTCGACCGGGCCCCAGTCACTATCCAATTCAACGCAACACTTCGCATTCGCTCGAGCGAGCCATGCTGCTGATCCCGGCGATCGACCTCAAAGACGGCAAATGCGTGCGCCTGGAGCAGGGCGACATGAAGTCTGCGACGACATTCGGCGACAAGCCCGCCGCCATGGCGCGGCGCTGGCTCGATGCCGGTGCACGCCGCCTGCATCTGGTGGACCTGAATGGCGCGTTCGCCGGCAGGCCGGTCAACGAAGGCGCAGTCAAGGCGATCCTGCGCGAAGTGGGCGATCAGATCCCGGTGCAACTCGGCGGTGGCATTCGCGACCTCGACACGATCGAGCGCTATCTCGACGATGGCCTGAGCTACATCATCATCGGTACTGCAGCGGTCAAGAATCCCGGCTTCCTGAAGGACGCGTGCAGCGCGTTCGGCGGCCACATCATCGTCGGTCTGGATGCCAAGGACGGCAAGGTTGCCACCGACGGCTGGAGCAAGTTGACCGGTCACGAGGTGATCGATCTGGCGAAGAAATTCGAGGACTACGGCGTCGAAGGCGTGATCTACACCGATATCGGGCGTGACGGCATGCTCACCGGCGTCAATGTCGAGGCCACTGTCAAGCTGGCGCAGGCGCTTTCGATCCCGGTCATCGCCTCCGGTGGTCTGTCCGGCCTGCCCGACATCGAGCGGCTGTGCGCGGTCGAAAGCGAAGGCGTCGAAGCGGTGATCTGCGGTCGCGCGATCTACAACGGCGCGCTCGACTTCAGCGCGGCGCAAAGGCGCGCCGACGAACTCGACGGCAAGAGCGATTAAGCGTCCAGCCGCCCACACGATGAGGCAGGGCCGCGCAGGCCCGCACCATGCTCGCCAAACGCATCATTCCCTGTCTGGACGTCACCGGCGGCCGCGTGGTCAAGGGCGTCAACTTCGTCGAACTGCGCGACGCCGGAGACCCGGTGGAGATCGCCGCTCGCTACAACGACCAGGGGGCCGACGAACTCACGTTCCTGGACATCACGGCCACCAGCGACGACCGCGATCTGATCCTGCACATCATCGAGGCGGTGGCATCCCAGGTATTCATTCCGCTGACCGTGGGTGGTGGCGTGCGCACGGTGGCCGATGTGCGCCGTTTGCTGAACGCGGGCGCCGACAAGGTGAGCTTCAATTCGGCTGCTGTCGCGAACCCGCAGGTCATCCGCGACGCGTCGGACAAGTACGGCGCCCAGTGCATCGTCGTGGCCATCGACGCCAAGCGTCGCCAGGGCACGGACCTGGCGGCGCGCGGCCCCGGGTGGGACGTCTACACGCATGGCGGGCGACGCAATGCCGGCCTCGACACCATCGAGTGGGCGCGTCTGATGGTGAATTGCGGCGCCGGCGAGATCCTGCTCACGAGCATGGATCGCGACGGCACCAAGATCGGATTCGATCTCGAGCTGACCCGCTCCGTGGTCGACGCCGTGCCAGTGCCTGTGATCGCCTCGGGAGGGGTGGGCGCGCTGGAGCACCTGGTCGAAGGCATCCGGGTAGGCGGTGCCGATGCCGTGCTGGCAGCCAGCATCTTCCACTATGGCGAGTTCACGGTCGGCCAGGCCAAAGCCCTCCTGGCGCAGCACGGCGTGGCCGTTCGCCAGTGAGGCCGGCCAGGCCGCCACGGCGCGGCGCTTCCCGCACGGCGCCACAGGTCGTGCGCATCGTGGGAGGGCTGTGGAAGCGCAGCAGGCTTCCGGTCGCCGACAAGCCGGGCTTGCGGCCGACGCCACAGCGCGTGCGCGAAACGCTGTTCAACTGGATGGGGCAGGACCTGACCGGATGGCGTTGCCTGGATGCGTTTGCCGGCAGTGGCGCTTTGGGCTTCGAGGCTGCTTCCCGGGGCGCCGCCGAGGTGGTGCTGCTGGAGCGTGATGCCGAGCTGGTCGCCAGCCTGCGCGCCAGCCAGGCGCGGCTGAAGGCCGCGGCGCTGCGTATCGAACGCGCCGATGCGCTGGCCTGGATGCGCGGGGCCACGTCGGCGCGCTTCGACCTGGTGCTGCTCGACCCGCCGTTCGGCGAAGGATTGCACGCGCCCGCGCTGGCGGCCGCCGCCCCGCTCGTCGGCCCCGGCGGGCTGATCTACCTCGAGGCACCTCAGGCGCTGGCGTCGGTGCCTGACGGCTTCACGCTCTGGCGCCAAGACCGCGCCGGCGCCGTGCACTATCACCTGCTGCGCCGCGACAGCTAAACTGGACGTGCCCCGTTCAGGAGACGAAATGGACCCCCAAGCTCAGTTCGTTCGCCGTGCCCCGCGTGGACACCCAGTGCCCTTCGCGTCGCCGGCCGGGTGCTGACATGGCCTCGCGCAACCCGCTGATCGCCGTCTACCCCGGCACCTTCGACCCGATGACGCTGGGTCACGAGGATCTGATGCGCCGGGCGTCAAGGCTGTTCGACAAGCTGCTCCTGGCCGTCGCGGCAGGGCATCACAAGCGGACCATGTTCACGATCGCCGAGCGCATCGAGATGGCGACCGAGATCGCGCAGCCCTATCCCAATGTGGAGGTCGTCGCCTTCCGCGGCCTGCTGCGCAATTTCGTCGTCGAGAACGGCGGCATGGTCGTCGTGCGCGGGCTGCGTGCGGTCAGCGACTTCGAGTACGAGTTTCAGATGGCAGGCATGAATCGGCAGCTGATGCCGGATGTGGAAACCTTGTTCATGACGCCGTCGGATCAATACCAGTTCGTCAGTGCCACATTCGTGCGCGAGATCGCGATGCTCGGGGGTGACGTGTCGAAGTTCGTGGCGCCGTCGGTGCTGCGTCGCCTGCAGGAGCGGGTTTCGAATTCCCAGGATGCTTGACCTGTCGCATCGCGCGAGCGTGGCGCGGTTGGTCGCGGCGAGGTCATCTGGGTTCGGGCGGCCGCGCCAGACCTGAGGTCCTGCCATGGCGCTGATGATCACCGAGGAATGCATCAACTGCGACGTCTGCGAGCCTGAATGTCCGAACCAGGCCATTTCGATGGGCCCGCAGATCTACCAAATCGATCCTTCCAAGTGCACGGAGTGTGTCGGTCATTTCGACGAGCCCCAGTGCGTGCAGCTCTGCCCGGTGGCCTGCATTCCGGTTCATCCGGGACACGTGGAATCGCGCGATCAGCTCTGGGCCAGGTTCATGGTCCTGACGCGCGGCAAGGCCGGTCCGGGCATCGCCTGAGCGAGGCGGCACTTGCTCAGGCGGCAGAAACCGCCAGCGCGATCAGCGCCGCTCTGTGGTGCTGCGCAGTGGCAGCGTCAGGCGCGGATCTTCGCCCGCCTTGTGGTTGGCCTTGCGCTTGCGCGGGTGCTGCGTGGCGGAGGAGTCGGCACCGCTGGCACGCAAGGGCACCAGATATGCGGCACCCGGGTACGCGACGGTTGTCTCTCGAAGCCTGCGTTCCTGGACCAGCTCATGGGCCAGCCGCGCATCGCGGGCGGAGGCCGACCTCGCTTCGCGCTGCTGGTCTGGCGTGCGCGGGTCGGCCACATCCACCGCGGTTCCACTCGGGCAAGGTGCCTGCGAATACTGGTGGCCATCGGGCCCACACCGGTAGACCGTCTCTTCGGCGGCGGCGGCCGTGGTCAGCAGCAGCACGATGCAGGCCGTCAGCAGTGTGTTCATGATTGTTGGGCGGCGGGAGCCGGTTTCGCCTTGGCCGGCTTGCCGTGGATCTTCATCATCGCGCGCTCCATCGCGCCGTCCAACAGCAGCGCAATGGCATCGAGCGAACGGGTCACGCAATCGTCGATGGCCTGGCGATCTTCGGCGCTCGGCTTGCGCAACACCCAGTCCACCACCTCGCTCTTGACGCCCGGATGGCCCACGCCGATGCGCAGGCGCCAGAAGTCGGCACTGCCGAGCTGAGCCAGGATGTCCTTCAGGCCGTTGTGTCCGGCGACGCCGCCACCCAGCTTGATCTTCATCTGCCCGGGCAGCAGATCGATCTCGTCGTGCACGACCAGGATCTCGGCTGGCGCGATCTTGAAGAAGCGCGCCAGCGCGGCGACGGCCTTGCCCGACAGGTTCATGAAGGTCTGCGGCTGCAGCAACCACAGCGGCCCCTCGGGCCGATTCACCCTGGCCACCAGCGCGTGATAGGCGCGATCGCGCACCAGCGTGGCACCGAGCTTTCGAGCGGCGGCATCGGTCCACCAGAAGCCGACGTTGTGCCGTGTGTCCTCGTATTCGGTGCCCGGATTGCCCAGGCCAACGATCAAGCGAATCATGGCCCGGATTATCAGCGGCGTTCAGAAACGGCGAAGCCCCCGTAGGGGGGCCTCGCCGCACACCCTGACGAGGGATGCCGGATCACTTCTTCTTGCTGTCCTTGTCCTTGGCGGCGGGCGCCTTGGCCTTGGCCGCGGCGGGCGCTGCAGCAGCGGCAGGCGCCGCGGCGGCAACGGCAGGTGCCACCACGGCACCTGGCGCGGCCACGTCGGCGACCGCAGGGGTTTCCTCTTCTTCGATCTTCGGCAGCGTGACGGCGACGATGACGGGATTGAGCTTGCCGTGCTTGACCACCCGAACGCCGGCGGGCGGCACGATGTCCGACACATGCAGCGACTGGCCCTTGACCAGCTGGCTCAGGTCGACCGCGATGAACTCGGGCAGCTGCACGGCCAGGCACTCGATCTCCACTTCATTGGCCACGTGATTGACCAGGCAATGGTCGGTCTTGACGGCCGGAGAATTCTCTTCGCCTCCGTAGTGCAGCGGCACCTTCATGCGCAGCCGCGTCGAGTCGTCGACGCGCTGGAAATCGATGTGCAGCACCTCATGCTTCCAGGCGTGCATCTGGAAGTCGCGCAGCAGCACCTTCTGCGTCTGGCCCGCCAGCTCCATCTCGAGGATCGAGGAGTGAAAGGCCTCCTTCTTGAGCGAGTGAAACAGCGCGTTGTGATCGAGCTCGATCGTGCGCGGCGTTCCGCCCCCGTAGACAATGCCAGGCACCTTGCCGGTATTGCGCAGGCGGCGGCTCGCTCCGGTCCCCTGCTGTGTGCGCTCGTAAGCGACGAATTTCATGGTGTGAACTCCATTTGAGCGCCCGCGACCAGGCGCAAGATGAACGGGCCGAAGACCCGCAACCAGATGGGGCTGCCGCAGGCAGCCCGCTCCACTTCCTGTCAAAAGTTGTTGTTCTGCTCCGCAAAGAGCGATGTGACCGACTCACCGTCGGAGATGCGTCGAATGGTCTCGGCGAACAGAAAGGCCACCGACAGCTGGCGGATCTTCTTGCTGCCCAGCGCATTCTTGCCAAGCGGGATCGTGTTGGTGATGACCACCTCGTCGAGCTGACTGCCTGCAATGCGTTCGATGGCCGGCCCGGAGAACACCGGATGCGTGCAATACGCAAACACGCGTTTGGCGCCGCGCTCCTTCAACACCTCGGCGGCCTTCACCAGCGTGCCCGCGGTGTCGATCATGTCGTCCATGATCACGCAGTTGCGGCCCTCGGTCTCGCCGATGACGTGCATCACCTCCGAGACATTGGCCGCCTGGCGGCGCTTGTCGATGATGGCCAGATCGCTGCCCAGCTGCTTGGCCAGCGCGCGAGCGCGCACGACACCGCCGACGTCCGGCGACACCACCACCAGGTCGGGGTAGGCCTTGCTTTTCAGGTCGGACAGCAGCACGGGCGACGCGTAGATGTTGTCGACCGGGATGTCGAAGAAGCCCTGGATCTGATCGGCATGCAGGTCCATCGTCAACACGCGCTCGACGCCGACGGTCTCGAGCAGGTTGGCGACCACCTTGGCGCTGATCGGCACCCGGGTCGAGCGCGGCCGGCGGTCCTGCCGTGCATAACCGAAGTACGGAATCACGGCAGTGATGCGGCGCGCGCTGGCGCGCTTGAGCGCGTCGACCATGATCAACAGTTCCATCAGGAACTCGTTGGTCGGTGCACAGGTCGGCTGCACGACGAACACGTCGCGCGCGCGCACGTTCTGCTGGATTTCGACGTCGACCTCGCCGTCGGAGAACCGGCTGACCTTGGCCTTGCCGAGTTCGACACCCAGCGCCGAGGCGATTTCGCGCGTCAATGCCGGGTTGGCATTGCCAGTGAAGAGCACGGTATTGAAGAGCACGGCGCGAACTCCGTCGGAGCCTCTGATCAGCTGGAGATTTGGCAGGGGAGGAAGGACTCGAACCCTCGCATGTCGGAATCAAAATCCGATGCCTTGACCAACTTGGCGACTCCCCTACACAGGTGCCGGCTCGCGCCGTCACCGCAAAAACCGGTTCAGCTGGCCCACCCCTGCAATGGATGCACGGCCAAGCTGCGGCACATGCGGCCCACCCAACGCGGCGGAAGCTCCTGCGCCGACCATGTCGCCATGGGTTGGTCGCCCGTGCCAGCTCTCGCGAACACTGCGCTGCCCGACCCCGACATGCGGCTGTTGCCGAATCGCGAGCGCAGCCAATCAGCGGCCTTGCCCACCTCGGCACAGCGGCGTTGCGCGACCGGTTGCAGATCATTGCGGCCGAAACCGGCAGCGGCGCAGTCGCTCAGCTGGGTGTCTGCGAGAAAGTCGGCGAGTATAACAGGGCGGGTGTTTCTCTCGAGCTCCGGACTGCCGAAGATCTCTGCGGTGGCGAGGCCGGCCTCGGGCTTGATCACCGCGAACCAAAGCCTGGGTAGTTGCAGGGGTGTCAGATGTTCGCCGATGCCTTGCACGAATGCGTTATCGCCCTGAACGAAGAACGGCACATCCGCGCCCAGCTTGACGGCGAGCGCCAGCAGACGGTCGCGCGGCCAGTCGAGGCGCCATAACCGGTTCAGCGCCAGCAGCGTCGTCGCCGCATCGGAACTGCCACCGCCCAGGCCCGCGCCCCATGGGATCTGTTTGTCGACGCGGATATCGGCGCCCCAGCTGCAGCCGCTGGACGACTGCAGCGACCGCGCCGCACGCAGACACAAGTCATCGGGTGGAAGCGTCGCACCGAGGTCGTGGCGGACCAGCGCGCCGTCGCCGCGGCGTTCGAAATGCAGCGTATCGGACCAGTCGATCAACACGAACACCGACTGCAGGAGGTGCAAACCGTCGTCGCGCCGCCCGACCACGTGCAGGAACAGGTTCAGCTTTGCCGGTGCCGGTACGTCGTACAACGCGTTCATGGCCGGGCCGCCGCATCCGTGTCCAGGCGGGCGCGGACGGTGACTGTCGGCGCCGCGTCGCGGTACGCGTCGAGCCAGCCGTCGCCGAATCGCGCCAGGCTGACACGCCACCCCAATTGCTCGAAACCGGCTTCGTTGCCGCTCAATACGGCCGATGCAGCCCCGCTCCAAGGGCGGCCGCGCAGCCAGTCGAACAACGCTGCCATCGGGATGCGCTCGCCCAAGGCCTGCGCCGCCAGTTCGTCGAGGTTGGAGTAGCGCGATTGACCGGTGGGTGTGGTCAACACCACCTCCTGTGCGGACCAATGGGCGCGAGCCAAGGTGCTGCCCAAGGGCGAGGTCAGCGCCAGTACGCCGGCGTGGGCATCGCCGCTGAGCTCGAATGCAGCGCTGACGACGCGCACCGGCTCGGCATCCACCCGCACGCTCAGCCGTCCGCTGATCGGTGGCCCATAGCCGGTGGGTAGCACCGCGGGGCTTGCGCAACCGGACAGAAGAACCACCACCCATGCCGCAGCCCGCAGCAGCGGTGGCGCAACGATCACAGGCTGACTCTCAGACGCGCCAGCGTCTCTCGCAACACTTCGTTGGTGGCATCGCGGCCGCGCGCGTCCTGCCAGATCCGGCGCGCCTCGTCGCGGCGCCCCACGGCCCAGAGCACCTCGCCCAGATGCGCTGCGATCTCGATATCCGGTCGCGCGGCGTAGGCCTGCCGGAGCAGCCGCAGCGCTTCATCGCGATTGCCCATCCGGAATTCCACCCAGCCCATGCTGTCGACGATGAATGGATCGCCCGGCGACAGCGACAACGCCTTCTGTATCAAGGTCTTCGCCTCCGGCAGGCGCAGGCTGCGATCGGCCAACGAGTAGCCGAGCGCATTGTGGGCGTGGGGATGATCGGGCTTGAGTTCGATCACTCGCCGCAGCAAGCGCTCCATTTCGCCAAAGTGCTCCAGCTTGTCCTCGACCATGGCCTGCTCGTACAGCAGATCGGCATCGTCGACGAAGCGCTTGTTTCCAGCCGCAAGCACCTCGGCTGCCTCGCGCCAGCGCTTGACCTCTCGCAACACCTGTGCCTCGGCCAGCACCTTGGCGCGTGCATCGTCGGCGCTGCGCTCCGGCACGCGCCGCACCAGTTCGCGCGCTTCGTTCAGCTTGCCCTGGCGCGCCAGCAGCGTCGCGCGCCGGCTCTGCACCTCGAGCGCACGTTGCGGGTCGTCGATCTTGCTCAGCCAGGCCTCCGCCGCCTTCAGGTCGCCGCGCTGTTCGGCGGCCTGCGCCAGCAGCAGCCAGGCCTGCGAGAGGCCGCGATCCTCGCTCGCTTCGACCACAGCGTCGTCGTCGGCCGCGCCGGCGGGCGTCGTCGCCTGCTTTTGCGTCAGTTCGACGAATCGCTGCAGCGCTGCCTCGGCCTCGCGCCATTGACGCATGTCCAGTCGCAGCGCACCCAAGGTCAGCCAGGGTGCCGGCAGGTCGGGCTGATCCTTGGTCAGGCGCTCGAGCTGCTGCGTCGCCTCGGAATAGCGCTGTGCCTGGGTCAGCACCCGGACATAGGCCAGGCGCAACGCCGCTTCCGGCCGTTCACGCGCCAGATACTGGGTGGCGATCCGTTCGGCAGCGGGCTGCGTCGGAATCAAGTCGAGCGCCAGCAGCACCGGGCCCGGTGCTTCTGGTTCGTCGGCGAAGGCCTGCTGAGCCAGTTCCAGCGCCTTGGCTGGCTCGCTGGCTGCCAGCCAGCCGCGCCCGATCGCGACGCGTGCCGCGGTACGCGTGTCCTTGGCGTCGCGATACGGTGCGAGCCATTGCTCGAGCAGCGTAGCCGTCGCCTTGCGATCGTTCGCTCGTTGCAGCAACCTCGGTGTTGCAGCGATCAGTCCCGCGCGCTGGTCAGCCGGCGTCGATGCGATCCAGCTGCGCAAGGGCTCGCCAACCTCCTCGAGACGGTTCAGCGCGACCAGAATCTGGATCTGGTAGCGCTTGGCATCGATCGATTCGGGCAGCGTCTGCCGCCAGACGCGCGTTGCAGCCAGCGCCTGGTCGCCGGCGCGAGCCTGCAGCGCGACATCGACCGCGCGCTGGAACAAGGCCTCGTCGCGCGTGCGCTTCGCGGCGTCGAGCATCACCTCGTAGGCCGAGCCGGCGCGCCCGGAGCTGAGTTCGATCTCGCCGATCAGCAACTGGTAGAACAGCGGTGCATCGAGCGCCGAGTTCGCGGGCGCAGGTTGCGTTGCCTGTGCCAGCACGCCGGCGCCCGACCATGCGATCAGGCTGGCGCAGGCGCAAACCCGCAACGAAAACCTTCGAGTTTGGCGAGCAGACACACACAACTCCCTAGACTGAAGACCATTCTAGGTCGGGCCCCGTGGGTGTGCCGCGGATAATCCGTGCATGCCCGAAATGCCCGAGGTTGAAGTCACGCGAATCAGCCTCGCGCATCGGCTTCAGGGAGCGCACGTTCTGTCGGCGCGGCTCGGCAAACCGCTGCGCTGGCCGCTCGGCTGCAGGCCGGCGGCCTTGCATGGCATGACGATTGGCGAACTGGCGCGCCGCGGCAAGTACCTGTGGATGCCTTTGCTTGGCGCGCAACGACAAGGCGGCCTGCTGCTTCACCTGGGTATGTCGGGATCGTTGGCGCTGCACGAAGGCCAGGCGCCGCCGCGAGGCAGCCACGACAATTTCGAACTCGTCACCTCGGCAGGAACGCTGCGCCTGACCGACCCGCGACGCTTTGGTGCCGTGCTGTGGTCGGCGTCGCTGACCTCGTTGCCGGCGCGTCGCTTGCTCGAACGCCTGGGCGCCGAGCCCTTCGATCCTGCGCTGACCGCCGCGACGTTTCATGCCGCATGCCGCGGCCGGCGTGCATCGATCAAATCGGTCTTGCTGGCTGGCGACGTCGTCGTCGGTGCGGGCAACATCTATGCCTGCGAGGCGCTGTTCCATGCCGGGATCGACCCTCGCACGCGCTGCAGCCGTCTGACCCAGCCGCGCTGCGAGCGCCTGCTCGCGAGCCTGCGCGCGACATTGACCGAGGCCATCACGCTCGGTGGCTCCACACTGCGCGACTTTCGCGATGCCCACGGCGCTGCCGGTGGGTTCCAGAACCGGGCGCAGGTCTATGGTCGCGCGGGCCTGCCGTGCCGGAAATGCTCAACCCCGGTTCGGCGCGTCGTCCAAGGCCAGCGGTCCACCTTCTTTTGCCCGGGCTGCCAGGTGCGCTGAACCCGCGCAATCGGCGCTGGCTGCGTGGGCCGTCGTAGCTCGCGAAGGACATTGCTCCTCTGGCGCGCGATGGAGCAGTCGCAGTGGAGCGGGTTGCTGCGCACTATGTGGCGGACATGCGTCGCCCCCTGTCAGCAGATGTATCGCCATGCCGTGGCACATGGATGGCTGCGCTAGGATCAATCCGCTATGAACCATCTGCTTGCTGAATGATTTCGACCCTCGCGCGTCGTCTGGATGCACTGGCCGACTGGCGGCGTGCGCTCGACCGTGCGGTCGAGTTGTTCGCGGCGTTCCTCGCCGATCACGAATTGCGCGACGCCGGCGCCACGATGCAGGTGGACGCACTGCGGCAGCGGCTCGCCAGCGATCGGTTGATCCTTGCGTTCGTCGCGGAGTTCTCGCGCGGCAAGTCCGAGCTGATCAATGCGATCTTCTTTGCCGATGCCGGGCGGCGTGTCCTTCCGGCCACGCCGGGGCGCACCACGATGTGTCCGGTCGAACTCGCCTGGGACGCCGAACAGCCACCTGGCGTGTCGCTGCTGCCGATCGACACGCGATTGCGCGGGCTTTCGCTGACCGACCTGCGCGAGCGCCCCGAGCTGTGGCGTCGCATCGAATTGCCGGCGCTCGAGGCGGCCGAACTGGCCGAGGCATTGGCCGAGGTCAAGCGCACCATCGACGTGCCGCTCGATGAAGCGCGCCAGCTCGGTTTCTGGAACGACGAACACCCCGAAGACAACCCTCCCCAGACGCCCGACGGCAAGGTCGAGATCCCGGCGTGGCGCCATGCGCTGATCAACTATCCGCATCCGCTGCTGCGCCGCGGCCTCGTGGTCATCGACACACCGGGCCTGAACGCCATTGGCGCCGAACCTGAACTTACCCTGGGGCTGCTGCCGTCAGCGCACGCAACGGTCTTCATACTCGGCGCCGACACCGGTGTGACCAAATCGGATCTCGAGATATGGCGCGAGCATCTCGACGGTCGCGCGCTGGAGCGATTCGTCGTGCTGAACAAGATCGACACGCTGGTCGATCCACTCAGCTCGGCCGAGGAGGTGACGGCGCAGATCGATCGCCAATGCGAACAGGTGGTCCATACGCTTCAGGTCGATCCGAGCCGCGTCTTCCCGTTGTCGGCGCGCGATGCGCTGGCCGCGCGCGTGGCGGGGGACGACGCTGCGCTGGCCTTGAGCCGGCTGCCGGCGCTGGAGGAGGCGCTCTCCGCAAAGCTGATGCCGCAGCGCAGTGCGGTCATCGGCCGCATCGCGGTCGATGGCATGGCGGCGTTGCAGTTGTATGCGGTACGCCGGCTGAACGACCAGCGCGGTCAACTGGCCGAGCAGATGCTCGAGTTGCGCGGGCTGCGCGGCAAGAGCGGCGCCAAGGTCAAGCTGATGCTCGGGCGCGCCCAGGCCGACTCGGAGGATTTCGAGCGCTGCACGGTCAAGCTGGCCGCCCTCAAGGCAGTGCATGCGCGCCAGCTCAAGCAGACGATGCAGCTGATGTCGAGCGACAAGGTGCGCGACGAAGTGGCGCAAATGCGCAAGGCCAGCGATGCGAGCTGGTTCAAGCTGGGTGCGCGCAAGGCGTTCGTGGCGCTGTGCGAGCGCCTGCGCGCGTTGCTCAAGCAAGGCACGCAAAGGGCCGGCGAAATCGAGCAGATGCTGGGCGGCTCGTTCCGCCAGTTGAATACCGAGTACGGGTTCGCGCTGGCGGTGGCGCCGGTGCCCAGCATGGAGCGCTACGAGCAGGAACTGGCGTTGATCGAATCGAGCTACACGCGCTATCTCGGCGCCGCCAACGCATGGCGCCTGTCGGAACCGGGATTCATGGATCACTTTCTGCGCATGCTGGTGTCGAAGCTGCGCGTGGTGTTCGAAAACGCCGCCGGCGACATCGAGATGTGGAGCAAGTCGACCTCGGCGCAGATGGAGTCGCAGCTGCGTGACCGGCGGCGCGGCTTCAAGCGGCGCCGCGAGGCGCTGGAACGCATCCAGGGCGCCGCAGGCGACCTGGAGCGACGCCTCGCCGAGGTGCAGGCGCAGGACGACCGGTTGCAGCAGTGGCTGGCCCGAGTCGATGAGTTGGCCGGTGCGCTGCGCGATCTGGCAGCCGCGCCTCCGCTGCTGAGCGAGCTTACCGAGCGTGCGCCGCACCTGTCGCTGGTGCGCCCGCAGCCGGTCGTCGTCGCACGCGAAACCGAAGCCGCCGGCGGCACCGCGGCGTGACGCTGCCTCGGATGTGATCGGCCGCGCGGCCCGCGACGGGGAATTCGCCCAACGCGTCGTCGCGTGGCAACGCGCGTTCGGCCGGCGCGACCTGCCCTGGCTCGGCGAGTCCGATCCGTATCGCGTGTGGTTGTCGGAGATCATGCTGCAGCAGACGCAGGTCGCCACGGTCCGCGCGTACTACATGCGCTTCCTGCAGGCCTTTCCCGACGTCGGGACATTGGCCGCCGCCCCGCTGGACGATGTGCTGGCTCTCTGGAGCGGGCTCGGCTACTACAGCCGCGCGCGCAACCTGCATCACTGTTCCCAGGCGGTCATGCGCGATCATGGTGGAACGTTTCCGCTGCGCAGCGACGATCTGGCGTCGTTGCCGGGGATCGGCCGCTCGACCGCAGCCGCCATCGCGGTCTTCTGTCATGGCGAGCGCGCGGCAATCCTCGACGGCAACGTCAAGCGAGTGCTGGCTCGCTACCTGGGATTCGACGGCGACCTCGGTCGATCGGGTCCCCAACGTTCGCTCTGGCAACAGGCCGAAGCGCTGCTGCCCCAACGCGATGTCGAGGACTACACGCAGGGCCTGATGGACCTCGGCGCGACGCTGTGCCTGGCGCGCAATCCGCAGTGCACGCAGTGTCCGGTCCGCCGTGCGTGCGTGGCACATCGACAGGATCGCGTCGACGAATTGCCGGTCAAGTCACCGCGCGCCCGACGCGGCACACGCGCCAATGCACTGCTGTGGCTGCGCCATCGCGATCGGGTGCTGCTGGTGCGCCGGCCGGAGCAGGGCGTGTGGGCCGGCCTGTGGAGCCTGCCCGAGTTCGACGACCTCGACGCATTGAACGGCGTCGTGTGGGACTGGCCGGGCCGGGGCAGCGCGCTGGCGCCGATCGACCATGCGCTGACGCACTTCGACTGGCACCTGGCACCGCTGCGCTGGGACCTGCCGGCACGTGTCAGTGCCGCTCAGCGCTCACGCATCGAGGCAACCGTGCCTGGTGGGCGCTGGATGGGACACGACGAAGCGCTCGCGATGAGCCTGCCGGCGCCGGTTCGAAAGCTGCTCGGCTGAACCGCGGCTGCGGCCGTGCCGCGGCGTCACGGACCCACGACGCCCTTATTGCGCAGGTATTCGTCGACCAGCCGCAGTCGCATCTGCGGGTCGTCCAGCTCCATCAGCTTCTGTTTGGCCGCCAAAGAGATCGGCAGCAGCTCGCACCAGCGATTGGCCACCCAGCCCGCTTCGTCGAAACGATAGGGCCTGGAAAACGGTGATCCGCTCTTGCGCTCGAGCGCGCCGATCGCACTCGCCAGTGCCTTTACCGTCGGCAGCAGCGCGATCTGCGGTGCGACCTGGATGTCCTCGTCCAGCAACCAGGCCCGGGCGACCCACAGCCCGTCATCCTGCTGGGTCGGCTCGTCGATCTCGAAGCGCTGTCCGCCGACGCAGCGCACGCGCAGCAGCCCCGCCTGTTCGGCGTCGACCTCTTCGAGGTGCGCGAGCACGCCGGTCGACTCCAACCGCACTGCGTCGTCGCCGCCGCGCACCTCCGAGCCCTGGCGCAGGCAGATCGCGCCGAACGGTTGCCGATCACGCAGGCAACGGCTCACCAAGTCGAGGTAGCGCGCCTCGAACACCTTGAGGTGCAGTCGTGCACCTGGAAACAGCACGCTTTGCAGCGGAAAGAGCGGCAGCGCCGCCAAGGCATTGGGGTCGCTCAATCGCTCGCATCCAATTCGCGGTGACGAACCAGGGTCGCACCGAAGTTCATGAATCGTTGCGCCAACTGCTCCGCGATGTAGACCGAGCGGTGCTGCCCGCCGGTACAGCCGATCGCCACGGTCAGGTAGCTGCGCTGGTCGGCCTCGAAGGCGGGCAGCCAGCGGCGCAGGAAGGCGTCGATCTGCGACAGCATCTCGTCGGTCTCGGGCTGCGCGCGCAGATAGTCCACCACTGGCGCATCGGCGCCGGTCAGCGCCCGCAGCTCGCGAATGTAGAACGGGTTGGGAAGGACCCTCACATCGAACACATAGTCGGCGTCCAGCGGAACGCCGTACTTGAAGGCGAACGATTCGAACACCAGCGTCAACGCGCTGCTGCGCACGTCGACCAGGCGTCGGACCCAGGCGCGCAGCTGCGCGGGGCGAAGCTGGCTGGTGTCGACCACCGTCGACACCTCGCGCAACTCGCCGAGCAGCAGCCGCTCGAGCTCGATCGCTTCGACCAGCGCGTGCCCGGCATCGCTGGCCGCGGCGTTGGCCAGCGGATGCGGGCGGCGCGTTTCCGAGAAGCGGCGTACCAGCGCGTCGGTGCTGGCATCCAGGAACAGCGAGCGGATCTGCACGCCTTCGCCGCGCAACTCGTCCATCAGTGGCACCAGCGCCGGCAACGAACGTGCGGCGCGCACGTCGGCAGCGACCGCCACGCGGGGCGTGTCACGGGCATGTTCGAGCCGGATGAACTCGCGCAGCAGCTCGGGCGGCAGGTTGTCGACGCAGAAATAGCCGGCATCCTCGAGCGCGTGCAGTGCGACCGACTTGCCCGAACCCGAGATGCCGGTGACCAGGACGACCTCGCGTTGCGGCGGCGCGCCCGCCACGGGGGTCGTCGTCGGACTGCCCAAGCTCGAGGGTGGGCCCGCAGCCTCTGGCGGATGGCGGCCCGGTGCGCTCATGTGCGCGTGCGCCGCCTGCCCGGCTTGCGCTGACCCGTACTGCCCGCGCCTTGCAGCATCGCTTGGGCATGTGCCGTGCCGGAGAGCCGTTCGCCGCCCAGCATGCGCGCGATCTCGGCCACCCGGGTTTCGCCGGTCACCTGCTGGAGCGAACTCTGCGCGTGGCCGTCGACCAGGCTCTTGCGGACGACCCAATGGTGATCGCCACAGGCCGCGACCTGCGCCAGATGGGTCACGGCCAGTACCTGGCCGGACTGACCGAGCTGCTTCAGCAACGCGCCCACCGTATCGCCCACGGCGCCGCCGATGCCGGCATCGATCTCGTCGAAGATCAGCGTATCGACACTGGCATCCGACCGCGCATCGGCGCGCGCGGTGCTGACGGCGATGGCCAGCGCCAGCCGCGACAATTCGCCGCCGGAGGCCACCTTGGCCAGGGCGCGCGGCGTCGCGCCCGCATGCCCCGCGACCTGGAACTCCACGCTCTCCAGCCCGAAACTCTGCGGCTGATCCTGGCTTGGCAAATCGACCTCGAAGCGGCCACCGGGCATGCCCAGGCCCTGCATCGCCTGCGTGACAGCCTTCGTCATCGAGACGGCGGCACGCGCGCGCGAGGCGCTCAGGCGCCTGGCCTCCTCGCGGTAGTCGGCCTCGGCGAATTCCTTCGCACGCTCGAGCGCCGCCAGGTCGGTGGCGGCATCGAGCAACTGCAGTTCCTGTCTCCACTGTGCCAGCAGCGCCGGCAGCTCGGCGGGTGTGCGTCGAAAGCGGCGCGCGAGGCCGACCCACGCCGACAGCCGTGCATCGAGCTCGGCCAGGCGCGCGCCGTCCAGGCCGTCGCGCCCGAGGTAGGCATGCAACGAATGCGAGGCATCGCGCAGATGCGCCTGCGCCCCCTGCAGCACCTCGATCACCGGTGCCAGCGCTGCATCCCAGCGTGCCACCGCCTGCAACGCGAGCAACGCACGGTCGGTCTGGCCGACCGCGTTCACATCCGACTCGGACAGCAGCTCGAGCGCCGATCTGGCCGCCTCGACCAGGGCCTGCGCATGCGACAGCCGGGTGTGTTCGGCATTCAGCTCGTCCCACTCGGCAGGGCCCGGCGCGAGCCGATCGATCTCGCCGATCTGCCAGACCAGCCGTTCACGCTCGCGCTGGATCTCGTCGCGCCGGTCGCGTGCGCGCTCGAGCGCCTGGAGCGCATCCTTCCAGCGCGTGTAGCGCGCGGCGCACTCGCGTGTGTCCACGCCGGCCTGCTGATCGAGCAGCGCGCGCGCGGCGCTCGGCCGCGTCAGGCTCTGCCAGGCATGCTGGCCGTGGATGTCGACCAGGTGGTCGGCCACCTCGCGCAACTGCGCAATCGTGGCCGGGCTGCCGTTGATCCAGGCGCGGCTCTTACCTTGCGCATCCAGCGTCCGGCGCAGCAGCAGCGAATCCTGGGCGTCGAAGCCCGCTTCGGCCAACCACGGCGCCAGCGAGGCCGGCAGGCGATCGAACTCGGCGCTGATCTCTGCCCGCGTAGCGCCCTCGCGCACCGCGAGCGCATCGCCGCGACTGCCCAGCGCGAGCTGCAGGGCATCGATCAGGATCGATTTGCCCGCCCCGGTTTCACCGGTGAGCACCGAAAAGCCCGCTCCGAAGTCGATTTCCAGAGCGTGCACGATGACGAAATCGCGCAGGGCCAGGCGGCGCAGCATCAGGCCACTCCGGCAACGATCACGAATGGGGGCCGGAAATTCACACCACGCCCTCGTACCAGCGCAGCTTGCGCCGCAACGTCGCGTAGTAGCTCCATCCGCGCGGGTGCAGGAACCGAACCCGGTGCTCCGAGCGGCGCACGCGCACCTGGTCGCCGTGCTGCAGGCTGGTCAGGCTGTGCATGTCGAAGTTGGCCGACGCGTCCTTGCCGGCCACGATCTCGATGCGGATCTCACCCGAATCCGGCAGCACGATCGGCCGGTTGCTCAGCGTGTGCGAGGCGACAGGCACCAACACCCAGCCCGCTATGCCGGGATGCAGGATCGGCCCGCCGGCCGACAGCGCATAGGCGGTGGAACCGGTGGGAGTGGCGACGATCAGGCCGTCGGCACGCAGATTGGCAACGAACTCGTCACCGATGTCCACGCGCAACTCCACCATGCCCGCCATCGCGCCCCGGCTGACGACCACCTCGTTCATCGACAGGCCTTCGAAGATGCGCCGGCCATCGCGCCAGACCTCGCTCTCGAGCATGGCGCGATGTTCCTCCTCGTAGTCGCCCAGGACCAACGGCCCGAGCACCTCTTGCAACTCGCCGACCGGCACGTCGGTGATGAAACCGAGGCGGCCCTGGTTGATGCCCACCAGCGGCAGGTCGTAACGCGCGAGTTCACGTGCGATACCGAGCATGGTGCCGTCACCGCCGACCACCACCGCGAGATCGCACGACCTGCCGATCTCGGCCAGCGATAACGCGGCGTTCGAGCCGAGGCCGGTGGACTCCGCGGTACGCTGCTCGAACGAGACCTGCAGGCCCTGTTGCGCCAGAACTTGTGCGATCGCTTCCAGCACCGGCCGGACGCCATCGGCCTGGTGCTTTCCCACCAGCGCAGCATGACGGAAGCGGCTGCCCATGCGGCGGATTACACCACAGCGATTGCGGCGGCAAAGCCCCTGCGCAGCGCTGTTCGTACAATGAAAACACGATGGACGAGCGCGCACGATCACTGCTCAAGACGCTGGTCGAGCGCTATATCGCCGACGGCCTGCCCGTGGGCTCGCGCACGCTGTCGCGTACATCGGGGCTGGAGCTGTCGCCGGCGACCATCCGCAACGTGATGGCCGACCTCGAGGAGATGGGCCTGATCGCCAGCCCGCACACCTCGTCCGGCCGCGTGCCCACGGCACGCGGATACCGGCTGTTCGTCGACACGATGATGACGGCGCGCGCGCTCGACCTGGATCAGATGCCCGCCGATATCGCCCACGCGCACGAACAGTTGCACCCCGACCAGCCCCAGCGCGTGATCGCACAGGCCGCCCATCTGCTGTCCAGCCTGTCGCACTTCGTCGGCGTCGTGACGGCGCCGCGCCGGCCGGGCGTGTTTGGCCACATCGAGTTCCTGCGCCTGGGCGAGCGCCGCATCCTGGTGATCCTGGTGTCGCCCGACGGCGATGTGCAGAACCGCGTCATCTTCACCGCGCGCGACTACACCCAGAGCGAGCTGGTCGAGGCCACGAACTACCTCAACACGCACTACGCGGGCCTGGCGATCGAGGATGTGCGCGAGCGGCTGCGCAACGAGATCGACGCGTTGCGCGGCGAAATCGCCCAGCTGATGCAGGCCGCGGTGCAGGCCGGCACCGACGCCATGAACGAAAGCGAGCAGGTCGTTGTCTCCGGCGAGCGCAACCTGCTCGGCGTGCAGGATTTCGGCAACGACATGGGCTCGCTGCGCAAGCTGTTCGACCTGTTCGAACAGAAGACCCAGCTGATGCGCCTGCTCGAGGTCTCCAGCCGCGCAGAGGGCGTGCGCATCTACATCGGCGGCGAAAGCGGCGTCGTGCCCTACGAAGAGCTCTCCATCGTGTCGGCGCCCTACGAGGTTGATGGCCGCATTGTCGGCACGCTCGGCGTCATCGGCCCGACGCGAATGGCCTACGAACGCATGGTGCAGATCGTCGACATCACGGCGCGGCTGGTCGGCAACGTGCTGTCGCAGAAGTAGCCGCTGGATCGGCGTCGCGTACGCCGGCCCTCGCGCGAACCGCGGCTCCTACAATTGCTGGCCTTGCACAGGGCCGTTAGCTCAGTCGGTCAGAGCAGAGGACTCATAATCCTTTGGTCGTTGGTTCGATCCCAACACGGCCTACCA
>Ga0209253_10000696_pt1 | contig 29144 bp, 27 predicted proteins | sample FrelakmetBRP12BR_FD_187145 | JGI IMG/M metagenome (GOLD analysis project Ga0209253, IMG submission 187145) | Freshwater lake sediment microbial communities from the University of Notre Dame, USA, for methane emissions studies - BRP12 BR (SPAdes)... | ecosystem: Environmental > Aquatic >...
GCCGCGTGTTCTCAGAGCTCCCGAACCCGCACTGGGACGATTGATTCTGGCGGCTGAAGCGGCGAATCTGGCCGCCTGGCTGATCATTTACCTCCCCTCTTCGGCCGGCGCCGTTGTTTCGCACCGCGGGACGCCGCAAGCTGTGGTCGCATTGTAACCATGACTATCCGCGTTGCCCTCCATCACCTCACCCGTTACCGCTACGACCGCAGTGTAGCCGTTTCACCCCACGAGATCCGCCTGCGGCCCGCCGTCCATTGCCGCACGCCCATCCACAGCTATTCCCTCACCGTCAAGCCCGAGAAGCAGTTCATCAACTGGCAGCAGGACGCGTACGGCAACTACGTGGCGCGCCTCGTGTTCCCCGAGAAGGCGCGGGAGCTTGAGATCACGGTGGATCTGGTCGCCGACATGACGGTGATCAATCCTTTCGATTTCTTCGTCGAGGAGTACGCGGAGCACTACCCTTTCGAGTATCGGCCCCAGCTCGCCAAGGAACTGACGCCGTTTCTCGAGCGTGATCCGCCCGGACCGCTGCTTGCCGCGTGGCTCGCCGACTTCCGCGCGAACGGCCTCAGGCCCCGCATGAACATCAATGATTTTCTGGTGGCGCTGAACCAGAAGGTCTCCCGGGACATCAGTTATCTCATCCGCATGGAGCCGGGGGTGCAGACGCCGGAGGAGACGCTCTCCCTGGCCGCCGGCTCCTGCCGCGACAGCGCGTGGATGCTGTGTCAGATCCTGCGCGACTTCGGACTGGCATCGCGCTTCGCATCGGGTTACCTGATTCAGCTGACCGCGGACGTGAAGTCCCTCGATGGTCCCTCCGGCCCGGAAGCGGACTTCACCGACCTCCATGCGTGGACCGAGGTCTACCTGCCCGGCGCCGGCTGGGTCGGGCTCGATCCGACCTCCGGTCTGCTGGCAGGGGAGGGGCATATTCCTCTCGCATGCACAGCCTTTCCCTCCAGCGCGGCACCGGTAGTTGGCTTCACCGACATCTGTGAATGCGACTTCCACTTCGAGATGAAGGTGACCCGCATCCACGAGGATCCGCGCGTAACGAAACCGTTCCAGGAAGAGCAGTGGCAGGCGATCGAGGCCCTCGGCCACAAGGTCGACGAGGAGCTCACCAAGGGTGACGTGCGCCTCACCCTCGGGGGTGAGCCCACCTTTGTGTCCATCGACGACATGGATGGGCCCGAGTGGAACATCACTGCCCACGGAGAAAAGAAACGGGAGCTCGCGGGCGTCCTGCAGCGCAGGCTGAAGGCGAAATTTGCTCCGGGAGGCATGCTGCACTTCGGGCAGGGCAAATGGTACCCGGGCGAGCCGCTGCCGCGGTGGGCCCTTGGGATCTACTGGCGTCTGGACGGAGTGCCACTCTGGCGAAATGACGAGCTCATCGCTGCGAGCGACGCGCAAGGCTCCTATGCCACCGAGGATGCCGGCCGCTTCATCGAGGCGCTGGCCAGGCGTCTCGGACTGTCCGAGCGCTACACATTGCCAGCCTACGAAGACGTCTGGCAGGCGGTCGCATCCGAGCAGAATCTTCCCGACAATTTCGATCCCCTGGAGCGCGACCTTAAGGATGAGGCGGAGCGCTCGTGGCTCGCGAAGCTGCTGGACCGGGGTCTCGGCGAGGTGGTCGGCTACGTATTGCCCATCAAACCGGAGGCCCGCGGGAGCGTTCCGAAGGGTACCGCCAAGCCCGCAGAAAGCCGGTGGCGCTCCAGTCGCTGGCCGCTCAAACGCGAGCACGTCTACCTCATTGCAGGCGACTCGCCTCTGGGCCTTCGTCTACCCCTCGCCTCGCTGCCTTGGGTAGCGCCCGACGACATGGAGATCGACTATCCCGTGGATCCCTTCGCCGAGCGGGAAGCGCTGGGCAACCCCCACATGGAGAAGAGCATATCGACGGCACCATCGACCGCTGCAGACCCAAGGCCGGAGCGGCCGAAGCCCAAAGAAGTCATCCATACCGCGCTGTGCGTCGAGGTCCGGCAAGGTCGGCTCAATGTGTTCCTGCCGCCTGTTACCCACCTTGAGCACTACGTGAACCTCGTGGCGGCGGTGGAGGAGACAGCCGCCGAGCTCAAGATCCCGGTTCGCCTCGAAGGCTACACGCCGCCGAATGACCCTCGCATCCGAGTCATCAACGTCACCCCCGATCCGGGGGTCATCGAGGTCAACATCCATCCGGCTGGCAGTTGGGACGAGCTGGTCACGAACGTCACGACGCTGTACGAAGAAGCACGGTTGTCGCGGCTTGGCACCGAGAAGTTCATGCTCGACGGCCGCCACACCGGAACCGGAGGCGGGAATCACGTCACCCTCGGTGGGCCCTCGCCCGCGGATAGCCCGCTGCTGCGCCGCCCGGACCTGCTGAAAAGTCTCATCACGTATTGGCAGAACCACCCCGCCCTCTCCTACCTGTTCTCGGGGACCTTCGTCGGTCCGACCAGCCAGGCGCCGCGCGTGGACGAAGCGCGCGATGACAACCTTTACGAGGTTGAAATCGCGTTTCAGCAGATCGACGAAAGGCTACCGCCGGGCAAGCCTAGCAATCAGCCTTGGCTGGTCGACCGGCTGTTGCGCAATCTCCTCGTGGACCTGACCGGGAATACCCACCGCGCCGAGTTCTCCATCGACAAGCTCTACTCCCCGGACGGGCCGACCGGCCGTCTCGGACTCGTGGAGTTCCGCGCGTTCGAGATGCCGCCGCACCCGCGCATGAGCCTGCTGCAGATGCTGCTCCTGCGAGCGCTGGTAGCGCGCTTCTGGCGCGAACCGTACCAGGGCCGCCTCGTCAACTGGGGGACCCAGCTGCATGATCGGTTCATGCTGCAGCACTTCGTAGAACACGACCTGCGCGACGTGGTACGCGACCTACGCGCGGCCGGTTATCCCTTCGAGCCCGAGTGGTTCGCGCCGTTCCTGGAGTTCCGGTTTCCGCGCTACGGCACGGTCGTCTACGAGGGCGTGCAGCTCGAACTGCGGCAGGCGATCGAACCTTGGAACGTGCTCGGCGAAGAGGTCTCGCAGACGGGCACTGCCCGGTATGTCGACGCCTCCCTGGAGCGCCTGCAGGTAAAGGTAAACGGAATGACGGATTCGCGCCACGTGGTCACGTGCAACGGGCGGCCGGTACCGCTGCACCCGACCGGTACCCACGGCGAGTACGTGGCGGGCGTGCGTTACCGCGCCTGGGCGCCGCCTTCGGCGCTGCACCCGACGATCCCGGTGCACTCTCCTCTCGTCTTCGACATCGTGGACACCTGGAGCGGTCGGGCCATCGGTGGATGCACTTATCATGTAGTGCATCCCGGCGGGCGAAGCTACGACACGTTCCCTGTGAATGCAAACGAGGCGGAAGCGCGTCGCGTCGCCCGGTTCTGGAACCACGGCCACACGCCCGGTCCGATAAAGGTCAAAGAAGAATCCCTCAACCGGCTGTTTCCGTTCACTCTTGACCTACGGCGCAAGCCCGTTGCCTGATGACTGTCGCGGCGCATCGCGCCAGTAGCGGCGCTCGGTGTTGCGCCACCGCGAGATGGTCATGATGCCGTTCGCAAAGGTGACGATGAGCGCACCGTCATGATCGCTGCGCAGCGTTTCCACCTTCCGTACGCGGTACCGGTCGACAACCTCTGCGTTGGGGTGGCCAAAGCGGTTGCGATAGCCAGCAGTGAATGCGACCGCCGTGGGCTTCGCCCAATCGAGGAGCGCTTCGCTGGATGAGGTGCGGCTCCCGTGGTGGGGCGCGACCAAGAACGTTGTTTGTGTCAGCTCGCCCGCGCGGGCGACCAGCGCGGCCTCAGCGCCGCTGCCGATATCGCCCGGAATGAGCACACTCCCCGATGCCGTCGTGATTCTCAGCACGCAGCTCTGATCGTTGTCGTGACGCTTCCTTGCGATGTCGCCCGCCTGCGGGCTCAGCATCTCGAAGCGAACACCATCCCACTCCCACCGCTGCCCCTCGACGCAAGATACGAATCGGGCGTCTTCCGCTCGCAACGGATGATCGTCTGGCAGTGAAGTCGCGACCCACCCTACGGGAACCGCCTGCAGCACTGAGGCTGCTCCACCGATGTGATCGATATCGCCGTGCGAAAGCACCACGCCATCGAGCCGTCTCATTCCGGTGGCACGCAAAAAAGGTACGACAATGCGGTTCCCGGCGTCGGCGTCGCCGCTGAAGTCCGGGCCGGCATCATAGAGCAGTCCGTGGTGTCGCGTCTGCGCGACCACCGCTAGCCCTTGACCGACATCGAGCACGGTGAGACGCAGCGCACCCAGCTCTACCGGATCTGGGCGGGCCGCGAAAAGCGGTACGAACGCGATGAAGCCGACCCAGCGTGCCGGGAAACCGCCCGGCAGGAGGACCCAGGCCACACCGATCAGGGCAAGCGCCATGGCCCAGGGCTGCGGCGCGTGACTCTCCCAGACCGCCGCCCCGCTCGAGCTCAGTATGAGGAGGAAGCGCATGCAAAGGTCTAGGACGAACTCCGCGACCGTCAAGAGAAAACCGCAGGGCGGAACGCAGCCGAGCAGGGTGAGTGGGACCACCCCCAGACTGATCACGGGAATGGCGATGGCATTTGCTACCGGTGACGCCAGCGAAACCTGCTGGAACAGCGCGAGCAGCAGCGGCAACAGCCCCACGGTCACGGCCCACTGTACGCGTCCCCAAGCCGCGAGCCAGTGCGGTCGTTGGATCCGCCCGTTGGTGACGTAGAGAATGATGGCGACGGCACCGAAGGACAGCCAGAATCCCGCAGCGGTCACGGCCCACGGATCGAACAGAACGACCACGAATAGCGCCAGAGCGAGGATCGTGGATGGTGCCAGCTCAACGCCGCGGAGCACCGCAGCAGCGACCACGAAAAGCATGAGCACGGTGCGCTGGGCTGGCACTGCCAAGCCAGCGAGGAGAGCGTAGCCAAAGGCCGCAGCGAATCCCGCCACCGCTGCAGCCTTCAGGGTCGGCACGCGGAGCGCCCAGCGGGTCCGCCGCCAGAGGTAGCCGACCAGACCGGCTACCAGCCCCGCAACCATCGTGATGTGAAGACCCGAGATACTCATCAGGTGACTAACTCCGGTTCGCGCGAACGCCTGCCACTGGCTTGGTGGAATTGCAGCTTGGTCGCCGACCGCAAGCGCCACAATGACTCCCGCGTACGGTCGGTCTGCCAAGATCGTACGGATCCGCTCCCGGATCCCCTCGCGCAGCCGCGCGACGACCAACGCGGGGCGCCACACGATCGAATCCTTGATTCGGTTTCCGGGATCGCGGCGCACGTAGCCAGTCGCCCCCACCCCCTCCTCGAGCAACCACAGCTCGTAGTCAAATCCGTGGGGATTAGCCGTGCCGTGGGGGCGTTTCAGGCGCAGGCACAGCGACCAGCGCTCGGCCGGCCGAAGTGGTGGCACAGTAGCGGGACGATCGTCCTCCTCGTTGCGACCATACCAGTTGAGCAGCACGCGCCGGGGCAGCGAGACGCCTTCTTCGACGCGCTCGATCTCGAAGCGAAAGCGCACCCCGCGCTCATGGACCTGCGGGAGTCCCGAGATCACTCCGATCACGTGAACCTCGCGGCCTTCCAGTTCTGGCGCCAGTCGGTCGTCGAGCCGCAGCTCCGCGCGGCCGGCGGCCCAAAGGAATCCAAGCGCGATGGCGAGGGACAGCGCGATACCACGCCGCGCCGACCGCCATCGGGTCGAGCGAACCAGAGCCAGACCAATTGCGGCCACCAGGCTGAGGCCGCACCAGACCCAAGGAGCGCTGGGGAGCACTGGACGCATTTGCAGCGCACCCACCCCCAGCATGAAGGACAGAATCCAGAGGCGCATGGAGCGACGGCGGTCAGTCGGCTGCCGTGGAGCGGAAACGGCCTGTCGCGCGGACGGGGTTTCCAGTAAAGTCCGGAGCGTTGCCAGACTTCCTCATCGGAGAGCGATGCCTCGAAAGTATTTCCGGAAGTACCTCCCCAGCCACGAGACTGTCGCCAGGCATCCAATGATCGCCCGGTTCGGAAGCTTCCTCAGCCATCCCAACCTTTGGCACCTCAATCGCCGTTCGGTCGCGGGAGGGGTTGCCGTCGGACTCATCGCTGGACTGGTTCCTGGCCCGACCCAGGTTCTATCCGCGACCCTCCTCTCGGTCGTCCTGAAGGTGAATCTTCCGGTCGCCGTGTTCACGACTTTCTACACCAACCCCCTCACGATCGTGCCACTCTACATCGCGGCCTATCATCTCGGTGCCTGGGTGACGAGCAGTCGGAACAGCGCACCGCCCCAGCCGTTTAGCATCGAGGGCAAGGCGATCTCGGAGTGGATGCCCACACTCTGGGACTGGCTCCTCTCTATGGGTCAGCCGCTGGCAGTGGGGCTACCGCTCTTTGGGTTGCTGCTCGCGGTGGTTGGTTACTTGCTCGTCCGCGGCGCCTGGCGGGTCTGGGCGGTCCAAGCATGGCGGAAACGAAGACGATCAAGAGCCGGACGAAACGGCGCCGAGTTCAAGGGGTGAAGCCGGTTTACTGGGAAGAGGCCGCGCGGACGCTCATCGATCGTGACCCGGTTCTGCGTGCGCTGATCGAGCGGTTCCCCGGAGTCACGCTCCGCAGCCGGGGCGACGCGTTCTCGACGCTGGCCCGCGCCATCGTCGGCCAGCAGATTTCGGTGAAGGCGGCGGACAGTGTATGGCAGCGCTTCCTTACCGTCGCAGGTGTTGTCGCGCCGCGCTCGGTGGTTGAACGCACTGTCATCGAACTGCAAAGAGCGGGGTTGTCCGCGCGGAAGGCGGCCTATCTTCAGGATCTGGCCCGCCACTTCCTTGACGGCACCGTGAACCCGGGCCACTGGAGCGGACTAGACGATGACGCGCTGATCGCAGAGCTCACGCGCGTGCGCGGGATCGGGCGCTGGACCGCTGAGATGTTTCTGATCTTCCACCTGCAGCGGCCGAACATTCTTCCCGTCGCCGATCTCGGGCTACGGAAGGCGGTAAGCCTCTACTACAACCGCGGTCGGCCCATATCGGTGCGTCGACTGCAGAGCCTTGGAAGAACCTGGGCACCCTGGCGCACGGTCGCCACATGGTACCTCTGGCGAAGCCTCGACCCGGTCCCCGTCGAATACTGATCGTCGGCGCTGAAAAGGCGACAGGCGTAGACCTCGCATCTGGCGCAGTCGCACCCCACTTAGGGCACCGGGAGGCCGCAGCGACGGGCTCTTGGGCGATTGCCCCGATCGCACTTGTTCGCGGGTTTTCTCTGGCACCCCGCTTGCTGAAATAGGAGACAGCATTCAGCTACTTATCAGAATCAACAACACTTCCGGCCAACAGGCCGGACCGAGGAAAATCATGAGACCCGATCCTGAATTCGGATCATCCGACCCCAGCCTCACTTCGCCCGAGGCGCAACTATGGCGCGCGGTTCTGTTTCGCGCCGTGCTTGATGCGCAGCACGGCAGCCAGGCGATGGCGCGGGATGTTCTAAGGTGGATCGATAGCAAGGATTTTGAGCGCGTGCTGGTCTGGGCCGGGTTCGAACTCGAACAGGGGCGTCGCGCCGCCAAGTATCTGCGCGAGCTTTGCGCGGAGCGGGCTTCCCAGTCAAGGACCGGAGGCGGCCTGGACGAGGCGGTGACGGAGGAACCAGAGTTCGACGCGGACAACATCTCGCTGGACGATCTAAGCGATTTCTGCGAAGGCCCGTTGTTAACACTGATCTGCGCGGCCAGTGAGATCAGCCAGGCTAAGAAGGCTGCATGCCCGCGAGGGAAGCGCCGGAGGTCGCTCGGCGCGCTCGAGTCCGTACCGGCTTCCCCCGATCGTCTGACGGCCGCGTAGCGAATACAGCCCTGGACGAACAACGGATAGTGGGCGGCTCGCGGTAACCCCATCGTTGACAATCGTCTGGAACGCGCACGGTCTTGCCCCTATACTGCTTATCAGGCCCGAGCGCGCTGCGCACAGGCGAGCCCAGGAAGCCCGCCGGCGCTACAAACCTCGATGACTTGCAGCACTTGCGAAGCACAGGCGCGCCACAAGGCAGGAGAGCCGGGGAGAAAATTGTCGCTGACAAGAGAGGGCATGCGAGCCTTCCATGCGAGACCATTGAGTTGTGACCGTTCCCGCGTGCGGGCGGTTGGGTGGCACCAAGGATTCTCCTTGATCGCTTTGCTGGCGATGCTCATCGGGCCATCGCTGAACGCAGCCACGACGCTCGCCGAATTGGCGCCGAGCGCGCCCAAGACCGAGACAGGTGGGTTCGGCGGCATTCCCTGGGGTGCTTCCCCGGAGGCGATCGAGGAGAAGTTCGGGGATACGGCGGAGCGCGACAACGACAGTTGCAACGACGCTTTCGCCCGTCAAGCACTCGCGGAGCAGGGTCATGACTGCTTCACCATCAAGGTCGATCGATACGTTTTGGAAGGCATCCCGTTCGCCGCGTCCTTTCGGTTCGATCCGCACAGCGGAGGTCTGGGGGCGGTCGTGCTCACATCGAGCCTTAAGTCCAGAAATCTCAATCCGAAGGCGGTGCGGAAGGTGCAGTTGGAGTGCCAACAGAACTACGAGCGACTGGCACGGCAGATCGCTGGGACGTTTCCTTCGCCCGTGCTTCCACACCAGGCTCGCGGTAAACCGGCCGAACCCTTCACCAAGGGAAGCTATCGCGCGTGGGAAGGTGAAGGCACGAGCGTCATACTGAGTCGGTCCTTCGACTACTCCGAACACTGGAAACATTGGCGGCGCGCAGACGGCTGCGCAGTCGAGGTTCGCTACGCCGCGGTTCCGCCCGAAGAAGTCAACAGCGCCGAATAGGCGGTGGCGAGCCACCAAGGGTTAGGATCGGTGCCGAAAGCGCGCTGCCCTTGAGATTCAGTCGATCACGCGAAGCGTGCCATCCTCAAGCCGCAACATGCGGTCCGCGCCAGCAGCAAGGTGTTCGTCGTGGGTCACGATGACAATACTGGTCCCGAGGGCGCGGTTTAGCTCAAGCATAAGCTCGAACACAGCCTGGGCGTTTTGGCGATCAAGGTTCCCAGTCGGTTCGTCTGCCAGCACGCATGCAGGCTTCGTAACCAGCGCCCGCGCGAGCGCGGCCCGTTGGCGCTCGCCGCCGGATAGCTCGCCCGGCGAGTGCGTAAGCCGGTGACCCAGCCCCACGCGCTGGAGAATCTCGGTCGCAAGAGCGCGCGCCGGCGCAACGGGCGTGCGGCGGATGAAGAGCGGCATGGCGACGTTGTCGACCGCCGAAAACTCCGGCAGCAGATGGTGAAACTGGTAGACGAATCCGAGATGGGCGTTGCGCCACTCGCCGCACTGCCTGCTGCTCATCGAAGCGAGGTCCCGCCCCATCACCGCGACGCTTCCCGCAGTCGGCGTATCGAGCCCGCCGAGCAGATGTAAGAGGGTGCTCTTGCCCGAACCCGACGCGCCGACGATCGCGACATGCTCGCTCCTCGCAACCGTCAGATCGACACCTTCCAGAACCGGCACTGGCACCCTGCCCTGCATGTAGGTCTTGACCAGCCCACTACAGACGAGAACTGGAACGGCAGGTGGCTCCGCGCGGTCCGAGGCGACCGCTTCACTCATAGCGAAGGGCCTCCGCCGGATTCACCTTTGATGCCCGCCAACTCGGGTACAGCGTCGCGAAGAGGCTCATCACGAGCGATACAAAGGCGATCGTGATCACATCTCCCCACCGTAGTTCGGAGGGTAGCTCGCTGATGTAGTACACGTCTTTGGCGAGGAACTGAATGTTGAAGAGCTGCTCGATCGCCGGCACCACGACATCGATGTTCTGAGCGAGGAGGACACCGCCGAGCACGCCGAGCAGCGTTCCCATCACGCCGATGATGGTCCCCTGGACAACGAAGATCTTCATGATCGACCCTGGGGGGGCACCAAGGGTGCGCAAAATCGCGATGTCGGGTTCCTTGTCTGTTACGGCCATTACGAGCGTCGATACCAAGTTGAAGGCCGCGACAGCGACAATGAGCAGCAGGATGATGAACATCACGTTCTTCTCGATCTGCACGGCACGGAAGAAGTTCGCGTGGCTGCGGGTCCAGTCGCCCACGGAGGCGTCCTCGGACAGCATTGTCGTGAGCTCGCGGGCGACTCTGGGTGCGGCGAACAGATCGTCCAGCTTTAGCCGCACACCTGAAACCCGTTCGTCGAGCCGGTAAAGCTTCTGTGCATCCTCGAGGTGGATGAGCGCGAGCCCGGAATCGTACTCGAACATGCCGACCTCGAAGATTCCGCTCACCGTGAACTGCTTCAGGCGCGGGAGGATTCCAGCCGGCGTTACCTGCCCCTGGGGCGCGATCAGCACGACCTTATCCCCCGGGTACGCACCGAGCGCGTGAGCAAGCTCCGACCCGAGGACGATCCGGAATTCTCCCGGCTTGAGATCGTCGAGGCTTCCCGTCTTCATGTGCTGGCCGACATCCGCGACCTGATCTTCGAGGGGCGGCAACACGCCGCGAATCAGCGCGCCTTGAACGCCGCGGTCCGCGGAGAGCATCCCCTGTCCGAGCACGAAGGGGGCAGCCGCTGTAACCCGTGGATGCTTCGAAGCGTCGTCGGCCACTTGTTGCCAGCTTGCGAGCTTGTCCCCCATGCCCGTGATCTGGACGTGCGAAGCCACGCCGAGGATGCGGGCGCGCAGCTCCTTTTGGAACCCGTTCATCACCGATAGCACGACGATGAGCGCGGCAACGCCGAGTGCGATGCCGAGCATCGAGGTGAGCGATATGAAAGAGATGAATCGGTTGCGGCGCTTCGCCCGCGTGTAGCGCAGGCCGATGAAGAGCTCGTAGGGTTGCAAGGGGGAGCGACTGGCCGGAAAAGGCACAAGTGTGCCATACGACCGCCAGGGCGACCACACGCGCCCGCGTCACTCGCCGATAAGGTGGAACAACACGCGACGGCGGAGTCCGGCCGTACGATGTTCGTAAACGTACAGACCCTGCCAGGATCCGAGCCCGAGTGCTCCGTCCACGACCGGAATGGAAAGGCTCGTCTGGGTGAGCGCGGCCCGCACATGCGCAGGCATGTCGTCGGGACCTTCGCTCATGTGCTCGAACATGGCATCGCCGTCGCGCACCAGCTTCGCGAAGAACCGCTCCAGATCACGTTGCACCTCCGGGTCGTAGTTTTCCTGCACCAGCAGGCTAGCGGAGGTGTGGCGGATGAAGATAGTCAGCAGGCCATTCCGGATGCCGCTCGCGGCAACCCATCGGCTGACGTGCTCGGTTATGTCCCACAAGCCACGGCCGCAGGTGGTAATCGAAATCTCTTCTTGCTTCTGTCGCATCGTTGGATTCAAAGAATGGTCATAAAGACATTGCACCGGGCGCGGCACTCCTCCCCTCCATGCTAGAGTAGAAGCCGTTTATGGCGATCGCCTTTACTCCCGCTGTCGATCTTCTGCTCCCAGGACTCATCCCGTCGCAGCGGCCGGACGAGCAGGCGGCACCGCTGCCGCGTCTGCCCGCCCTGGAACGCCTCCTCGCCCGCAGTGATCGCTGCGAGGTAGAGGCAACGACGAGTCACAAATGGCTAACACAACGGTTTGGATTACCGGTCGCCCGAGAACTGCCGGCCGGCGCGCTCTCCTTGCTGGCCGATGGCGGCCAACCGCGGGACGGGTGCTGGCTTCGGGCCGATCCGGTTCACCTGCGCGTGCATCGCGATCAGCTCGTTCTCGCCGATCACTGCGTGTTCGGGATCTCGCAGCGCGAGGCGGAAACGTTCGCCGACGCCCTGAATCGCCACTTCGTCCACGACGGATTGATCTTCTACGCGCTTCGGCCGGAGCGCTGGTACCTGCGGGTCCCGGTGCGGCCCGAGATCCTCACCACGCCGCTCGCCGACGCGGTGGGGCGCCCTATCGATTCGCTGCTGCCCCGTGGGGCCGAGGCGCTCGCCTGGCACGGTCTCTTCAACGAGATCCAGATGCTGCTTCACGACGTTCCGCTCAATGCCGAGCGCGAGGCACGCGGTGCGTTGCCGGTAAACAGCTTGTGGCTCTGGGGCGTCGGCCCGCTGCCCGCGGCAATTGAACGCCCGTATGAGCTGGTCGTTACGGACGACCCCGTCGCGCGTGGACTGGCGAGGGTCGCCGGCTGTGAGACGGCGCCCCTGGGCGGAGACATCTGGCAACCGCTCGCCTGTTCACGGCAGGGCGACGTTCTGCTGTTCGAGCCTGTCTTGGATCTCATGCGCGCCTACGCGGATGAAGCCAGTCTCAGTGAAACGCTTGCACAACTGGAGGGCGGCGTGTTTGCGCCACTGCTGGAAGAGCTTAACAGCGGCCGGCTCCAGCGCCTCCGGATTTTCACCTTTGTTGGGGCGAGCGGCGTGGGTTTCGAGGCAACGCGGCTGAGCCTGTGGCGCTTTTGGCGCAACGCCGAGCCGCTTTTCGACTATGCCGGGCGCGGGCCCTGAACCGCACGCCCGAACCGGCCCTGCGTTCTCCAACATGCCGCGCATCGTGACCCGCGCCGCGCCGCCCGATCGCGAACTGGCGCTCGTGCGCCAAGGTGTCCCCGCCCTGCTCGCGCGCATTTACGCAGCGCGCGGTATTGCCGCAGCGTCCGAACTCGCACATCCGATCGACGGATTGCTACCGGTCGAGCCGCTCCGCAATGTCGACGCCATCGCGGTGATTCTCGCCGATGCGATCCGCGATGGTCGGCGCCTGCTAATCGTCGCCGACTATGACGCCGATGGCGCTACCGGCTGTGCGGTCGGTGTGCGTGCGCTGCGCGCGTTCGGCGCCGAGGTCGACTACCTCGTGCCGAATCGTTTCGACTACGGCTATGGTCTCACACCAGAGATCGTGAGGATCGCGGCCGAACGCAAGCCGAACTTCATCATCACCGTCGACAACGGCATTGCGTCGGTGGAAGGTGTCGCGGAGGCGAAGCGGCTTGGCATCGATGTGCTCGTAACCGATCACCATCTACCAGGCACTCTATTGCCCGATGCCCTTTGCATCGTGAATCCGAACCAGGCCGGCTGCGCCTTCCCGAGCAAGTGCATGGCCGGGGTCGGCGTGATGTTCTACGTGATGCTGGCTCTCCGGGCGGAGCTGCGCCGCCGCGGCGCCTTCGCTTCGAGAGGCGAGCCGAACCTCGCGCAGCTGCTCGATCTCGTCGCGCTCGGTACCGTCGCCGACGTTGTCAGGCTCGACCGCAACAACCGCATCCTCGTCCACCAGGGACTGCGGCGCATTCGCGCCGGGAAAGCGTCATCGCTGGTAAGAGCGCTCTTCCGCGAGGCCGGCCGCGAGCCCATGCGTGCAAGTACCTCCGACCTGGGGTTCGTCGCCGGTCCCCGGCTGAACGCGGCGGGTCGGCTGCAGGACATGTCGCTCGGCATCGACGGTCTGACGACCGACGACGAGACGCTTGCCGCCGACATCGCACGACAGCTCAACGGACTGAATCGCGAGCGCAGGGAGATCGAAGCCGGCATGCAGGAGACAGCCTTGGCTGCGCTCGAGGAGCCGCGGGACCCAGCGAGCTTCAGCCTTGTGCTCTTCGATCCCGGCTGGCACCAGGGCGTGATCGGCATCCTCGCCTCGCGGCTAAAGGATCGCTTCCATCGCCCCGTGATCGCGTTCGCGCAGGGTGCAAACGGAGAGCTCAAGGGCTCGGGCCGTTCCATTCCTGGACTCCACTTGCGCGACGCGCTCGACCTCGTGGCGAAACGCCATCCGGGGCTGATTCTGCGCTTCGGCGGCCACGCGGCGGCGGCAGGGCTGTCGATCTCGGCGTACCACCTTGAGGACTTCGCGGCAGCGTTCGAGGAGACGGTACGCGGTCTGCTCACGCCGGCCGACCTCGAGCAGCTCATCGAGATCGACGGCAGCCTACCCGCCGAGGAGGCTACGCTCGACGTGGCCGATGCGCTGGAGCAAGAACCGTGGGGCCAGGGATTCCCCGCTCCAGCCTTCTTTGACGCCTTCGAGGTCGTCGACCAACGCATCGTCGGGGGCCGGCACCTCAAGCTTCGCCTCGGCCGGGGGCGCCGAAGCTTCGGCTGCATTCTGTTCGGCCGGACCGATCCCGTGCCAAAGGAGATCCGAGCGGTATACCGGCTCGCAGTGAACGAGTTCAACGGCTCGCGCACGCTCGAAGTGCGCCTCGACCACTGGACCCCGCTCGCGGATCCGGCATGGACCTGAGCTTCGTACGGTCGCGCCTGCCGGACTAATGCGGGTGCGCTATACTTCGGCGCTCTCACGCATCCCCCACCCCAGGCTAAGCTAGGACGCATCATGGAAGCAGAAGCCCTCAACGCAATCGATCACCAACTGGCGGACCTTACCCATCGAGCGGCAGAGCTCAGGAGGTATCTTTGACTTCGACGCGAAGCAGGCACGGCTAAAGGAAGTCATCGCGCAGTCCGAGGATTCGGACGTCTGGAGCGACGCGAAACGTGCCCAGGACCTCGGGCGGGAGCGCAAGTCGCTGGAATCCGTGGTGGTGGCGCTCGAGGAACTCAACCGAGACCTCGCCGATACGCGCGAGCTCTTCGACCTCGTCCGTGGGGAGGGTGACGAAGCGGGCCTGCAGACCCTGGCCGGCGACGTCGAAGCAATCGAAGAAGTCGTCTCGGGCCTCGAGTTTCGCCGCATGTTTGCGAATCCGATGGACCCCAACAACTGCTTCCTCGACATACAGGCCGGGTCCGGTGGCACCGAGGCACAGGACTGGGCTGCGATGCTCGAACGCATGTACCTCAAGTTCTGCGAGCGCAAGGGGTTCGACGTGGAGCTGCTTGAGGAGTCGCCCGGCGAAGTCGCGGGCATCAAGAGCGCCAGCATGAAGGTGAGCGGCGAGTATGCCTACGGCACGCTGCGTACCGAGAGCGGCATCCATCGCCTGGTGCGCAAGTCGCCTTTCGACTCGAATGCCCGCCGGCATACCTCGTTCGCGAGCGTGTTCGTCTACCCCGAGGTAGACGACACCATCGAGATCGAGATTAACCCGGCCGACCTGCGAGTCGACACTTTTCGCGCGAGCGGCGCCGGCGGCCAGCACATCAACAAGACTGACTCTGCGGTCCGCATCACTCACCTGCCAACGAACATCGTGGTCCAGTGCCAGAATGACCGCTCCCAGCACCGCAACCGTTCCGAGGCGATGTCGATGCTGCGGGCAAAGCTCTACGAGGCAGAACTTCGCAAGCGCGAGGCCGAGAAGCAGAAAATGGAGGACAGCAAGACCGAAATCGGCTGGGGTCACCAGATCCGCAGCTATGTGCTCGACCAGTCACGTATCAAGGATCTGCGCACGAACTACGAGGTCGGCAACACGCAGGCAGTGCTGGACGGCGACCTCGATGCCTTCATCACGGCGAGCTTGAAGCAGGGAGTCTGACGCGCCGCCGCCGCCCATGACCGATCCACAGCCCACCCCCCTCGACACCAACCAGATCGTCGAGGAGCGCCGCGGCAAGCTTGCTGCGTTGCGTTCATCCGGCGTCGCGTTCCCGAACGACTTCGTTCGTCATCAGTTGGCAGGCGACCTGCAGCAGCAGCACGCGGGCAAGACCAACGACGTCCTGGAAGCACAGGCGGAGCATGTGACGGTTGCCGGGCGCCTCATGCTGAAGCGCGTGATGGGCAAGGCGAGCTTCGCGACCCTTCAGGACATGACCGGGCGCATTCAAGTGTACGTTCAGACAGACGCGGTTGGCGCCGAGCTGCATGATGCGTTCAAGCACTGGGACCTGGGGGACATCCTGGGCGCCGAAGGAACCCTTTTTCGAACACGCACGGGCGAGCTCACTGTGAAGGCGCGCGCGATCCGGCTGCTCGCGAAGTCGCTCCGACCGCTGCCAGAGAAGTTCCACGGGCTGACGGATCAGGAGCAGAAGTACCGCCTGCGCTACGTCGACTTGATCATGAACCCGGTCTCGCGCGAGGTGTTCGTGCAGCGCTCGCGCATCATCCAGGCGATTCGCGAGTTCCTGCTCGCTCGGCGCTTCCTCGAGGTGGAAACGCCGATGATGCACCCCATCCCGGGCGGGGCCGCGGCGCGGCCCTTCGTCACGCACCACAATTCGCTCGATATGCAGCTCTATTTGCGCATCGCGCCAGAGCTCTACCTAAAGCGGCTTGTGGTCGGCGGATTCGAGCAGGTGTTCGAAATCAATCGCAACTTTCGCAACGAAGGCATCTCCACCCGCCACAATCCCGAGTTCACAATGCTCGAGTTCTACGTCGCGTTCCGCGACTACCGGTATCTGATGGCCCTCACGGAAGAGATGCTGCGCACCGTTGCGAAGCAGGTCCTCGGCACGACGAGACTCCTGTATCAGGGCCGCGAGCTCGACTTCTCGAAGCCCTTCGATCGCCTGACGCCCGTCCAGGCGATCCGCAAGTATCACCCGGATATCACGGAGGCCGATCTGCGCGACCGCGACTTTCTCCTGGAAAAGCTCGCGTCGATGGACGTCGAAATTCGCCAAGGAGACGGCATCGGCGCGCTCCAGCTCACGCTGTTCGAAAATCTGGTCGAGCAGTTCCTGTTCGACCCAACCTTCATCATTGACTACCCGACCGAGGTAAGCCCGCTCGCGCGTGCAAGCGATCGGCACCCAGAGATCACCGAGCGCTTTGAGCTCTACATCGCGGGGCGTGAGATCGCGAATGGCTTTTCCGAGCTGAATGATCCTGAGGACCAGGCCGCCCGCCTCCGCGAACAGGCTCGGCAAAAGGAATCCGGCGACCACGAGGCCATGCACTATGACGCCGATTATATCCGCGCGCTGGAGTACGGCTTACCTCCGACTGCGGGCGAAGGCATCGGCATTGACCGGCTGGTCATGCTGCTGACCGACTGTCCCAGCATCCGTGACGTCATCCTCTTTCCACAGCTGCGTCTAGAGTAGGGGCCCGTCCTTCCTCACCAGTACAGGGCCGGGTTTCGCGGGGACATACCACTTAGTTAGCGCTCCTACCAAGTGTGGCAAGCGCCAATACTTCCAGCAGATCGAGGGGGGCGTGAATGATCGTAAGGCCTGTTCTAAGACAGGTAGTTAAATAGGGACAGGCTGGCTACGCTGACGAAGGATCTCTGCGACGCTTCCAAGGTCAGTTTGTCCTGGGACAGGCGAGATATTGCTTCAGCATAATCAACGTCCTGAAGTCCTCCGAGCGTCTGCTGGTAGTGCTCATCTAGAACTCTGCCAGCGCTATCGAGGGCGTCAAGCTCCTTTAGGCGAGATCCAATAGATGCGCGCACGGTCAAGACGTTATCGAGCGCCTTATTGATCTCGCCATTCGCCGTTGCCAGACCTGCGTTAAGCGCCGAAACTTGAGCGGGTGAGCTAGCAGGGGATTTCAGCACCGCGATAAGATCGCTAATGGTATTGAATAGATCCTGCCCGCCGCCCCGAAACACTGTCTCGCCGGTTTCGCTCACTGCTATTTCCCGAGACGGCCCCACTTGGATCATGCGCTGTCCGCGGTCTCCGTTGTAGTCTGCGCCCGCTGTGGTCGCGGTGAAGGACTGCGCAGTAACCTTGTAACCTGAAAAAAGGTAGTCACCCGAAGCGTCCTTCGTATTGGCAAAAGCGAGGAGATCATCGAACGTGCCCTGGAGCTCAACGGCGAGGAACCCCCTTTCGTGGTCACTCAAAGTTGGGTTGCCGGCACGGACTATCAGCTCCTTTACGTTCTCGATGATGTCTGAAACGCTGGAAAGCGTACCTTCCACTCGATTCAGCAACGATACCGCCGTGGCCCGATTGCGCGACAGCTGTGTGTTGATGGCAAGCTCCTGGTTGACGTCCAGGACCCGGGCCGCCGCAACAGGGTCATCAGCCGGCGTAAGGATCCGCCGACCGGTTGCCAGCTGCTGCTGAGTCTTCGCAAGCCGCGTCTGTAACTCGGTAATCCTTGCGACGCCCATGTCGTAGATTGTTGACGTGCTAATTCGCATGGGAAGTCAATTCCTCTAATCGCCCAGGCGGAGGAGCACGTCGAACACTTGGTTCGCGATCTGCATGTACCGACCAGCTGCCTGATAGGCCTGCTGATAGAGAAGCAGCTTCGCCGCTTCCTCATCGAGATTCACACCAGATTCCGCCTGCTGCGCCTTGACTGCCTCTGACAGCGTGGTTTCGGCAGCTGCGCGGGTCACTTCGGATTCGTGCGTCTTGTTACCGATCAGGCTGACCAGTTGCCCATACGCGCCCTCGTAGGTTGCTGTCCCTTGGGCAAGGCTCTTCGTGCCCTGCAACTTTGCGAGCAGCAAAGCATTCCGATTGTCACCGACTTCACCTTCGAGCGACGCCGCGATCCGTGCCGGATCCTTAAGCGCGACAGCGAAGTTACTCGCTCCAGCGGCGGTTGGCCGAATCAAGAACTGGTCTCCTGCCAAGGGAGGGATACCTGGGTCCACGAGCTCCAAAGCTACACCATCCACGCTCTGCGGAAGCGAAGCAAAGGTTTGCGTTACTCCATCGTTGAGCCGTGTAAGGACATATTGCGAACCGTCGTACCTGAGCGAGTAGTTGCTCGTCGTCATCGCGTTTGCATCAAGAACGCGGGGGAGTATCTGTGCCCCGCTCGTATTCGCCGCGCTTGCACTCGCCAAGGGATCCCCAACCGTGAAGAACGCCGTGCCCTGATAGCCATTGATGTCTCGCCCGAGCATATGCTGCGCGTTGAAAGACGCCGCGAGCCCAAGCGCAATGCGGCCAAGGGAATTCTGTGCGGAATCCAACATGGTCGCACGGAAGCCGAGCAACCCGCCCAGTCTTCCTCCCGCGAGGCTCTCCTCACTGACCGCGGTGGTAACTCCGTTGCCGTTGTAATACGCCTCCACGCGAGTCGGATCGGATTGGGACGGCCCTGCCTTCAACCCATACGCCTGCGCCCCCACGACGAGTGGCAGGCCGTTACCGATGAATACGTTGTACATGCCGCCATCTTGTTTGACTACTGTCGCCTTGATTTCCTCACTCAGATCCGCGATGAGCAAGTCCCGCCGGTCGAGCAGGTCATTAGGTGGATTACCGTGGCTGCTACCCTCGGCCCTTTGGATAGCATCATTCAATTGCGCAAGCTGCTGCGCGTATGAGGTGATGGCTCCGACGCTGGTGGTTATCTCTGAGTTGACCCCCTGACGGATCTCGTCGAGGCGGCGGTCAAGGAGCCGAAAGCGCCCCGCCAACGCTTCACCAGCGGATAGCATGGATTGTCGCGAAGCGGTCGAGGTCGGGTTCGACGCGACGTCCTGCACTCCATTAAAGAAGTCCTGCAGAGCGGGCGACAGGCCTGCGGAGGAATCGGCGAGCAGATTGTCGATCTGCCTGATCTGCGTGTAGTAGCTATCCAGTTCGGCCTTGGAACTCTGCGCCGCAGCGACTTGCTTGCCAAGGAAGTCACTATAGATGCGCTTTACGGTCTCGATTTCCGTACCTCGTCCAACGTAGCCGTATCCGAACTCCTGGGGCGGCGCAGCACTTTGGACGACGACTTGCCGGCTGTATCCGGGCGTTGAGGCGTTTGCTATGTTGTGACCGGCAGTAGCCATTCCCGCCTGCGCAGCGGCAAGCGCACTTTGGCCAATACTGAGATTGTTGGAAGCCATGGGTTTTCGCTACCGGCGCTATGCCTTTTCTTCGGTTCCAACTTGAGGATCTTTAGGCTCGTCGGCTCTTGCCGCCTGACGATGACGAGCGGCAAGCACTCGGCGCTAAGAGGTGACGATCTGCTTGATGACCCGCGTAAGCTTGTCCGCATACGCTGGGTCGGTCGCGTATCCGCCCCGCTGCAGACCTTCCGCGAACGCTGCTGGGTCTTGCCTATTTTCCATAACGTGCTTGTATCGCGGATTTGACTGCAGCAGCTTCGCGTAGTCCATGAACGCCTCTGCATACGAGTCATAGGCCCTGAACTTGGCTATCACCTTCTTGGCCACCCCATCGACATACTCGTGGGTTACGGACTCCACGACCCGCCCCTTCCAGGAGTTTGTCGCCTTGATCCCAAAGAGATTGTGGCTGTTGCTCCCATCTGCGCCAATGATTTCCCGGTGACCCCATCCGGTCTCCAACGCAGCGTGGCCGATCATGAACTGAGCCGGAATGCCCGTTGCCCGACTTGCGTCCTCGGCATGCGCAGCAATCTGACTGAGAAACGCCCGCGGGTCTCTTGCATTCGACACGTCCCTTAGGCCCGGCCCGTCCAATGACAGCGGCGAATGCTGCTCCGCGGCTGGGATTGTCCCCGACTCGCTGCCAAGCAGAGTATTGAGCTGGCGAGTCAGCACGTCGGCAAGTCCAACGCCCTTCGATGCCAGGCTCTGGCTCAATTGTTGGTCCATAAGAGATGTGTACAACCGCCCCTGTTCCCCGTTCATCAGATCGCTACTCAGCGTCGCGTCCCGCATGCTCCTCAACATCATGTTAATGAGAAGCGCCTCGAACTGCCTTGCCACAAGGGTGAGTGCTTCTGGCGAGTGCTGCCTTGCGATCCTTCGGAGCTCGTCAAGCCCCTTTCCATCCAGGGCTAGTTTGCCGGAGGCATTTGCCTGATCAATCATTGGCTGACCTGAGTGTGCCACCCGTAAGCGTCAGATGACTTCGAGGTGCGCGCGTAAGGAGCCTGCCGCCTTCATCGCCTGGAGAATCGCCAGCAGATCCTGCGGTGTGGCGCCAATCGCATTGAGCGCCTTGACGACGTCGCTAAGCGACGCGCCTCCTTGAAGCATCAAGACCTTGCCGGGTTCCTTATTGATCTCAATCTGTGAGGTCTGAGTGACGACGGTCTGACCGCTCGAGAACGACGCAGGCTGGCTAATAATCGGTTGCGTGCTGATTGAAACCGACAGGTTTCCATGAGAGACAGCGCAGCTATCCAAGGTCACGGCCTGATTCATGACAACCGAACCCGTCCTCGCATTCAGAATCACCTTTGCTGCGGACTGAGCAGGTGTCACGTTCACGCTCTCCAGCGCCCCGATGAAGGCGACCCTTGCATCATCGCTGGGGGGGGAACGCACCCGGATAACCCGCCCATCGGCGGCATACGCGGTTTCCGGTCCGAATCGAGCGTTGACTGCTTCAACAACTCTGCTCGCCGTTGCGAAGTCGGCAGTGTTGAGCTCGATGTTGATGAAGTTCCCTTCGCCGAGCACTGTGGGCACCGCGCGTTCAACGGTCGCCCCCGCGGAAATGCGACCGACACTCAGCTGATTGACCTGGACCTTGCTCCCACTCGCCGACGCCCCCACTCCACCGACGACGACGTTACCCTGGGCCATCGCATAGATCTGATTGTCTGCACCCCTCAGGGGCGTCATCAATAGCGTTCCCCCGCGCAGACTCTTCGCGTTGCCCATGGAGGAGACGGTAACGTCGAGCAGTTGACCCGGTTGTGCGAACGGTGGCAGCGATGTGGTCACCATCACAGCTGCGACGTTCTTCAGCTGAAGATTGGTACCAGCGGGTAGGACGACTCCTAACCGCTGAAGCATGTTGAGCAGGCTTTGGACAGTAAATGGGGTCTGAGTCGTTTGGTCTCCAGTGCCATCAAGGCCCACTACGAGACCGTATCCAATCAACTGGTTCTGTCGAACGCCTTGAACGCTGGCGAGGTCCTTGATCCGTTCGGCGCGAAGCGGACCGCTGGACAGAACAAACGTCGCCGCCACCAAGACAGCGAGGACCTGGCAGAGAGGTCGACCGTTTCCATGAGACGTCTTCACGGCCCGTAGATCCACCATTACGGCTTCAAAGTGGAAGCACGCTCAAGAAGAACCGGGCGAGCCAGATGCCCACTTCTGCAGCATCGATGCGGCTGTTGGTCCGATATTCCACTCGCACGTCGGCCACTTGAGTCGAAGAGACAACGTTACCAGTAGTAATCGTGTCCGGCGTGACGACACCGGACAGGCGAATGAACTCCGCGCCCTTGTCGAGCGCAATTTGCTTTTCTCCGCTCACGACAAGATTTCCGTTTGGCAGCACGTCTACGACGGTCACCGCAATCACACCGGAGAATTTGTTGCTCGAGTTGACTGCCCCTCGGTCTTCGAACTTTCCGTCCGACTTCGCCGAGACTTGGCTCTTCTGTAATGCACCTGAAGAAATTCCAAACAGGCTGGATATTCCCGCTACCAGACTGCCACTCTTGGCACCTGAGCTCGCCGCCGCCTTGCTCGCGGTGGTGTTCTCATTGATGGCTACGGTCAAGGTATCGCCGATCCGGCGCGGCCGCCTGTCCTCGAAAAGCGGTCGATACCCATCGGCCTGAAATATCGTGCCATTAGCGGGTGCGGCGATCGCCGGCTGGGGTCTGGCAGTCGTGGGGCCCTCCACGATCGTTTGCGGAACCGAGGAACAACCACCGGCCACTAGGCACGCCAGTATTGCTGTGGTCGGTGCGATCAGGAAGCGGATCATTGACACTACTGCCTCGGCGGCCTCGCTCGATTGCTTCCGGCTCGCTCACAACTGGGATAGCCGCTGGAGCATCTGGTCGGAGGTGGTGATCGCTTTGCTGTTGACCTCGTATGCGCGCTGGGTCTGGATCATATTCACCAGCTCCTCGACGACGTTTACGTTCGACGTCTCCACGTAACCCTGATTCAGCAGGCCCGCGCCGTTGGTGCCGGGGGTATTGGTGCTCGGAGTTCCGGAAGCGGTCGTTTCGGTGTAGAGGTTTTCCCCTCTGCTCTCCAGCCCCGCAGGATTGATGAAGGTAGCCAGCTGAAGTGTGCCAACGTTCAGCTGCCCTGACGACCCGGACTGTGTCACCGAGACAGTTCCATCTCGGCCGATGCTTATGGTTTGAGCGTTGGGCGGAATGGTGATTCCGGGTTGCAGGTGGAAGCCGCTGGACGTGACGAGCTGTCCCTGACTGTCTACCTGGAAGGAGCCGTCACGCGTATACGCGGTCGTCCCATCAGGGAGGAGCACCTGAAAGAATCCGGCACCCTGGATTGCGACATCCTTGTCATTGCCTGTCTGCTGCAAATTCCCCTGAGTGAATATGCGCTCGACCGCAACAGGCCGAACCCCAGTCCCTAGCTGCAGGCCGGACGGCAACTGAGTTTGCTCTGATGACTGAGAACCTGGCTGGCGGACCGTTTGGTAGAGGAGGTCCTCGAACACAGCGCGAGAACGCTTAAAACCGCTAGTACTAACGTTAGCGAGATTGTTTGCAATCACGTCCATCTGGGTCTGCTGTGCGCCAAGACCTGTCTTTGCAATCCAGAGTGAGCGAATCATTAGTCTCTCCTGAAGTGGCTGCCGCGGCCGATTACCTAGCTAGAAACGATCGATTGCACCGTTCTCGCACGCGGTCTCACGAGCTGAGTCCGAGCACCTGACCCGCCTTGCTGCTGTTCTCTTCGGCGCTTTGCAGCATCTTCATGTGCAGATCAAACTGCCTACCGAGGCTTATCATGTTTACCATCGCGTCAATGACCTTAACGTTGCTGTCTTCCAAAGCACCCGAGACCACCTTGACGCGCGAGTCCGCAGTCGCTGGTGCCCCATCCGTTGTCCGGAAGAAACCGTCGTCGCCGCGCGTCATGGTATCTTCCGGAGGATTGACAAGCTTGATTCTCCCGAGCACGTTGACGATGCCGGCCTTCCCGGATGCCGAAACGCCGGATACTGTACCGTCCGTTCCGATCTCGATGGTCACATCCGGAGGGATGCTGATGGCGCCACCATCACCAAGCACGCTTCGCCCATCGAGTGTCTGGAGCACGCCGTTCTCGCTCACGTTCAAACTGCCATTCCGAGTGTAAGCCTCCGAGCCATCTTCCATTTGGACGGCCATCCAGCCCTTGCCCTGCAACGCCATGTCGAGCGCGCGTCCCGTGCTATGGATCGTCCCCGGCGTAAAGTCCGTTCCAACTGTAGAATCGACGACGAAGACGCGAGTAGGGAGACCATCGCTGATGACAGGGACCGCCCTGAACGAATCCAGTTGCGCGCGAAACCCGGGGGTGGACGCGTTGGCAAGATTGTGGGAGGTATTAGCTTGCTGCTCCAGGATGTGCTTTGCCCCAGTCATCGCCGTGTATATGAGACGGTCCATAGGTCAGCCAAAGATTCTCAGGGGGTGATGCATACGGTCGCCCATACGAATGAATTATGCTTAAAGGCCATTATCGAAGGTTCACGAGCGTTTGCAGGACCTGGTCTTGCGTCTTGATCGTCTGAGCATTGGCCTGATAGACCCTTTGCGCGGTGATCATGTTGACCAGTTCTGCAGTGAGATCCACGTTGGAGTCCTCGACGGCGGATGACTGCAACACTCCTAGCCCCCCCGAATTAGGCGCGCCGACAAGAGGTGCGCCCGACGCTGCGGTCTCGGCCCACATGTTGTTCCCCAACGGTTGCAGGCCATTTGGATTGGTGAAGTCAGCGAGGACCACCTGGCCCAAAGTGGCCGACTGACCGTTTGTATACCGCCCCACGATCGTACCGTCTGCAGAGGTCGTGAACCCTGCCAACCGACCCGATGTAAAACCGTCCTGGTTCAACGTATTGACGCTGAAGGTCGAGCCGAACTGCGTCGTGCCGGCGAAGTCGACCGTCACCGACAATGGGCTGGTCGCCCCCGTCGTCACTGGGAGGGCAACCGCAAATGCAGCCGCAGTGCTTAGCGTGCCGTCCCCTTGGAAGTTCAGCGTTCCAATGGGTCCGGAACCAATCATCACGCCGTCGTTCGACGCGAACACGTCCCACGCCCCCGGACCCGTCTTCAAGAAGTACGTCTGAAGAGTATGGGCGTTGCCGAGGCTGTCAAAAACCGCAACAGACGTGGAGTTGTGATAGGTCGTTGGGTCAAGCATGTTAAATGCGGTTGGATTCAGCGCCGTTTTTCGTGAATCCAGGTTCAGCACGGCACCGACCTCCGTGGTTCTTCTTGGCGTCAGGTCCGCGGCATTTATGCTGAGCGGCGCAGGCGCTCCGGTCGAAAGAACTCCACGTGAGTCAGCAACATAACCCGTCACCCGGGCGCCGTTCGCAGTGACAATGTAGCCCGACTTGTCAAGTTGGAACTGGCCATTTCGCGAGTAGGTAATGGTGCCGTTGTCGTCCAGCCGGAAGAAACCGCCGCCATTGACTGCAATGTCCAAGGGATTGTTGGACGCGGAGATGTTCCCTTGGGTGAACTGCTGTGCGACCTCCGCGAGTTTTACGCCGATTCCAATATCGGACGCCCCGGCACCCGTGAGGGAGCTCGCATAAACATCGGCGAACTGCGCCTGTGACTGCTTGAAGCCTACGGTGCTAGCGTTAGCGACGTTGTTGCCGATCACTTCTAGACTCTTGGATGCAGCGTTCAGCCCGGTCAGACCCTGTTGAAAGCTCATGACGTTCTCCTTGCCATAGCAGTGCCCCTCGACTGGACACTCTCGGCGCAGTTAAAGAATCTCGCGAATATCGGCAGCGCTCAAGGCGCCGAGACCCTGCACATTGAGCTTTAGTCCCTGGGCCCCGCCGGACACGCTCGTCACTTGCCCAACTGAGAGCGCAGTGGCAGATACGTTTTGACCGCCCGCTTTCGCGGTAACGTCGAAAGCATAAGCGCCGTTGGCCGCCGGAACGCCGGCATCAGTTGTTCCGTCCCAGCTCAGAAGCAGAGTGCCGGCGGCGCTTGGGCCCAGACTAAGCTCGCGAACAGGCCGACCTGACGCATCACGGATCGTCACGGTCGCGCTTTCAGTCGGTGCAGAGAACTCAACGCCAAATCGGGCCTGGCCACTTGAAAGCGCCAGAGTAGACCCCGGCGCGAGCACGCTGCGGCCGATCATGCTAGCTGCTTGAAGCGCTTGGCTGGACTGCGTACTCCCCATCATGGCTTCGAGCGTCTTGTTCAGCCTGTCAATGCCGGTTACGGTGGAAAGCTGAGCGAGCTGACTCGTGATTTCTGCGTTGTCGAGCGGATTCAATGGATCCTGATTCTTCATCTGCGCAACCAGGAGCTTCATGAAGCGATCCTCGGCTTCCGAAGGGGCAGTACCGGCGGCGCTCTTGGCTGGATTCATCGCGTTAAGCAAAGTCGGCGATACGACGTTCTCTTGTAGGGTTCCCATTCGTCTTCCTGGTCTTCGTAGTCACGCTGTGGACCAGCCATCACCTATATTTATTGACCGATGGTGAGCGTCTTCAACAGCAGCGTCTTCGCAGCGTTCATGGTCTCAACGCTGGTCTGGTACGAGCGAGACGCAGAAATCATGTTGACCATTTCCTCCACGATATTGACGTTCGGCATCGCGACGTTTCCTTCTCGATCGGCAAGCGGGTGAGTCGGGTTGTTCACCATTCGTGGCGGAGATTGGTCCTCGACCACCCCCTGAACCGCGACGCCGCTTGATTCCAGACCATCGACCGGAACGGCGCCGAAAACAACATGCCGCGCCCGGTACGGCTGTCCGTTCGAACTCGTGACGCTGTCAGCGTTGGCGAGGTTGCTGGCCACCACGTTCAGGCGTTGCGCCTGGGCACTCATGCCTAAACCCGCCACATGGAATATGTTGAACAGGGACATGCTCTTCAACCTTGAATAGCGGCGAGCAGGTTCTTTATCTGCCCGCTGATCATGGTGAGACTTGCCTCATAGCGAATCGCGTTGTCAGTAAACTGATTGCGTTCAACGTCCATATCAACAGTGTTGCCATCGACACTTCCCTGGCCCGTTGCGCGGTAGAGAAGCGGCGCGCCACCGACCGCGGCCTTCGCTGTGCCCGCGAGATGGTTCGACGATGTCGTCGACAGCCCCCCAAAGGTCCGCTTGTCCCGCGACAAGACTTCCCGTAACGCCTTTGAAAACTCGAGGTCCCGCGCCTTGAAATTCGGCGTATCTGCGTTCGCGATGTTCGACGCCAGCACTTGCTGCCGGTGTGCCCTGAGGCGCAGCGCCGCTTCGTGAAACCCTAACGCGTTATCCAGCATGGTCTTCATGAGATTCCCCTAGAAGCACAAACCCACAGTGGTTGCCAGCTTGAGCGATATCGGTCTGAGATGGGCCCGATACTACCCCTTTCGCGCCCGACCAAATCCCGGAAAAGACGCTCAATCTCAGCGCTTACCAAGGCTATGCTGCACGTTGTGCGAGGTAAGATGTTCGCATGAGACGAATGCTGTCGCCGTGTCTAATTGCGCGCACCTTGCTCGCGGTGGCACTCCCTTATCCCATCTGCAGCACCCTCGCACAGACTGGCCACTCGAGACATGACGGCGAGTTCATTCGAAGCACGGTAGAGCAGTTCTTGCGCACGCAAACCGCAGGCCTGCCCGGAAGCGTTGCGATTACGGTTGGACAGCTCGATTCGCGCCTCAGCCTGCCGGCATGCGAGTCGATCGAGCCATTCATACCGACCGGCGGGCGTCTCTGGGGAAAGACCACCGTCGGCGTGCGCTGCACAACTCCGACCGCATGGACAGTGTATCTGCAGGCCACCGTGAAGGTAACCGGCGAGTACGTGGCGACACGAGCACCTCTTGCCCAAGGCCAGACGATAGGCGCCAACGACGTCGCCCTGGTGACGGGCGATCTGTCCGCTCTACCCTCGGGTATCGTTACGAGTCTGTCGCAGGCTGTGGGACGCACGACCGGAGTATCCATCCCGTCCGGCCTTCCACTGCGCGCGGACGCGCTGCGCAACGTTCCCTCTGTGCAACAAGGGCAGTCCGTCAGATTGGTATCTTCGGGCCCGGGGTTCCAAGTGTCTGCGGAGGGGAAAGCTGTAACTACAGGAATGGACGGGCAAATTGTTCAAGCTCGCACGCCGTCCGGCCAGCTGGTAAGTGGCGTCGCGAAGCCAGGTGGGGTCGTCGAAGTAGCGTATTAGGCATCGAACGGGGGCTCCTTGCTAAAGTATTGCGAAGCAACACCGAAACACACGCATAACCTGGTAAACGCCCGCGTGGACGAGGATCCGCAACGTGAAGATTGACAGCTCGGTCACGAAGCTCCGCGAATCGACCATTGGCGAGTCGCGACTGCGACCCCAAAGCACGAAGAAGGTCTCTACTGGTGGGGTCGCGGCACCCGGCGCGAATTCCTCGTCCGTCCAGTTGCAGTCGTCGGACGAGCTCCCGCGAAGCGGAAGCGTATTCAACGCAAAGCTTGTGGAGGAGATCACGATCGCCATGAGCGAGGGTCGCTTCAAGGTCACGCCGGCGAAGATCGCTGACGGTCTATTGGACACTGTCAGGGACCTCCTGCGAACCCGTCAGCGCTGAACGTGCATTCCCTTGACCTCATCGCGGTGCTTCATGAAGAGCGTGCTGCCCTGCAGGCGCTTCTACCGTTGCTCCGGGAGGAGCAGGCGCTTCTCATTAGCGGGAAGGTAGCCGAGCTTGCAAATCTTATTGCGGAAAAGGCCAAGATCGTCACTCGAATGGGCGAGCTCGCAAACGCACGCCATGCGAAGCTGGCCGACTCGGGATTTGAACCGAGTGAGGGGGGAATGCGGGCGTGGCTGAGCTCTAGCACCGCCCCGCAGCTCCAGCAAGCCTGGGCAGAGACCCTCTCGTCGATTCAAGCAGCAAGAGAGGTCAACCGCGTAAACGGTTTGCTCATCGGCCGGCACCTTTCGCGGTGTCAGCAGACCATAAACGCCCTAATGGGAAGCGACGGGGGAGGAGTCATCTACGGCGCTGATGGCCAGCCGGAAGTTGATCTGGTACCCGAAAAATGGACGCCACGAGGCATGGTAGTTTGACCTTGTGGAGGTTCGACATGAAGCGAGTGAATCGGGGTTATACGCCGGATTTTCGGGCGGCGGCGAAAAGATCGCCTTTGCCCCTCATCAAGCCGAGCGCTTCAAGGAACGCTCCACCGTCGAGCGGGCCAACGCCCGCTTGAAGGACGAGTTCGGGGCGCGTCACGAGCGCGTACGCGGAGCCACCAAGTGTTGCTGCGCGTTGAAAATTGACCAGATTTCGGGGGTAATGCGCGCCGAAAATTGACCAGGGTGATTTACTCTCCCGCTCATTTCATGAGCGGACTTTTTGAGGATGATCACCATGGTCAAAGCGGCGCTCAAAGCCGGTGACAAGCAGTTGATCGGCAACCGCGGCTACCGCAAGTACGTGAAGACCACCGGCAGCCGATTCGCCATCGACGAGG
>Ga0209253_10000697_pt1 | contig 29141 bp, 28 predicted proteins | sample FrelakmetBRP12BR_FD_187145 | JGI IMG/M metagenome (GOLD analysis project Ga0209253, IMG submission 187145) | Freshwater lake sediment microbial communities from the University of Notre Dame, USA, for methane emissions studies - BRP12 BR (SPAdes)... | ecosystem: Environmental > Aquatic >...
CAAAAATAGCTTCGAATCGATGGATCAGTTTCCCCCAGATTTTTTGTTTTTTCAGACTATTTATTAATCCTAAATTTTTCAATCCGGTAGCAAAGTTGTTATTCCATTCTGGAGTCAGTCCACCTTTTAATGTGCATTCTTCGATGTTCTTTAGGTATTTGGGAATTGTAATTGGCTCAGGATGACCACAATCAAATACTGTAACATCATTAAGAGGATCAGGAAACTCCACTTTCTCATAACCCTCCCCGGCAGGAACATCCACTGTCTGACCATCCAGAAAACTCGGAACTTTTCCTGTAACCGCATAAAGTACGTGATAAACAACTGCTAAACCTTCCGAATCCGCAGCTCCCCCCGCCCAATTGATATTACATTTAATAGGTACATCCTTATCTAGCTTGTTATGCCCATATTTTGCAAGAATATTTGTCAATCCGGGGGTCCATCCATAACCAAGGAAAATTGGTATTCCAACAGCCTTTGCTTCCTTATCCATCTTTAATACTTCGATCGTTGGTCCATAATCATCGCAAATATCAATCAATGGTTTTCGAGCTTTGATAGCTGCCTTTACTACCAGTGGACCAAAAATATAAAATGGTCCAATTGCAGAGATGATGATGTCATACATCTGTAGTAGTTTAACGAGCGCATCATGATCAAATGCATCCACTTTTGCAAAATTCAATCGTGGATCTGCGATCTCTTGAATTAACTGATTTGCTCGTTTTTCGTTAATGTCCCCAATCGTTATTTCGGAATATGTTTCAAATTTTGACGAGAGTTTTAAGATATAACTACCCATATCTCCGGAAGCACCTAAAATCAGTAATTTCGTCATATCTAATCTTTTACGTTTATACCCAGATAAATATTAATGGTAAAATTGAGACTAAACTTTAATAAAAGGACAAAGCAATAATGAATACGTGCAAGGATATGGACAGAAAAAAATATTATAAATACCTGTTTCTAAGTGGAGCCATCTGGAATTTATCTGTGGGATTCATCTTCATGCTAATTACAATATTTGCCTATAATTTTGGAATTAGTTTATTTGATATGACTCCACCTGCGAGTAAAGTGTTTATTCAAGGTTTTTTAGTCCTCGTTTTTACAATTGGTATTGGATTACTCGCTGTAAGTTTCAAACCGGAACAGTATTACTGGACAGTTACTATGTTTGCGTTCGAGAAATATGCCATAACTATTGTAGTATTCGCACATTATTTTATGGAAGAATACAACTTCTTATTTGTCGCAATGATTCTGGTTGATTTAGCGTATGGTATTCTGTTTACGGAATTTCTCATCCGAAATAGAGATAGGAAATAAAGGCTACCACTTATTATCGTTGAAATCGAGTATCTGCTACTCTTTTTTTGGAGTCTTCTATAAATTTCTCCAACCATCCAATCCGAATAGTTTCTAGAGAAAAATTTGGTATATCGAATCCTCCCACATATGGTTTGATATCTAATAACGGTGTTTCATTGATCATATCCACACCTTGGATATTCATGATATTCTTTTCTATTGAAATCAATTCAACGATGCTTAATCCAATATGGTTTGGTCTTACAGGGGCTCGCGTAGCAAACACTCCTCGAAGTTCAGTATCAAGATATGGAACAACTTCCAAACTCGTGTAAGGTGACAAATGAAAGTAATAGAGGAGAATTATGTGAGAAAATCCATCCAAATCCTTTATTCCTTTTTCAAATTCTGGATATATTATTATTTTTCCCCAATATTTTTTTTCGAAAGAGGGCTGAATAGGCACTCCTTTTGGCTCAAGAAACGGTGTGTAGATTTTCCCGATTTCCTGTATTTCAAAATTTGTAAATCTCTCCATATGATTGTTCCTTCCTTTTGCTGCCTATAGAGTTGTTCTAAAACTATAGAATAAAAACATAAATAGCGTTGATTACCTATATTTTGCATAGTGATGAGGGATCATGCGGAATTTGTATAAAATACTTATGTTCGGATTAACTGGTGAATTGAAACTATCTTCTATATATCCATTAGTCGATTCCAATTTTAAAAAAACTGGAATAATGTATGCAATTGGTGCTGAGTTCCTCGTACGTAATTACTATTTTCAAGATCGACATATAGTTCTTCAAATCGTTGATTTAGGACCCTATGATTCGGTTTCCAAGTTTGTTAGTAAATTTAGTATGGGTAGCAAAGGAGCAATCGGTCTGTATGATACAACTGATATAGCATCTCTTGATGATATTGCTCCGTTCTTTACACCCATACGCACCGCAGTGCCAAACATTCCTATCATTCTCATTGGAAGTAAATTCAAAGATATCAACAGTTCCGAAATCGATACTGAGTATGTTACGGAAATTGCAGAGATAAACAAAGCTGAGTTTTTCTTTACTCCAATGTTAACCCAAAACACATTTAATAAATATCTTGAACTATTAATTCAGATGATGGATGAATTTGACTCTATAAATCCAGCCTAATAAATAGGGATAAATACGAATTCCTATAATCAGAATTTTTAAATTAGTGATGATGAAATTCTATGTCACGATCCAAAATAATGCCCAATTTTAAGTTCCGCTTATTATCCGCATGGATTACTTTTCGCTCGATCAAGCGTAAACCACAAAAAACTTTACAAGAACTTGGAATTAAAGAAAAGCAACATGTTTTGGATTATGGTGCGGGACCTGGCGCTTTTACCATCCCTGCAGCAAAATTAGTGGGAATCTCAGGTACAGTTATAGCTGTGGATATTCACCCGTTATCGAAGAAAATGATCGAACATAAAGCTAAGCGACAAAATCTATGGAATATTAAGGCTTTATTGGCCAATATTAACACAGATTTAAGCAATGAAGTTGTGGATGTTATATTATTATTTGATGTAATCCATCAGATTGAAGAAAAAGGCCGTTTATTTAAAGAACTCCACCGATTACTAAAAACTGGCGGAAAATTGTTCATCCGTCCAGACCACATGTCCAACGAAAATCTAAAGGCAATGATAAAAAGTGATGGATTGTTCGCATTCTTACGAGATCATAAGGAAATCCTGGAATTCCAGAAGATCGGATAAAATATAGTATTTGCTTGATGTGTCTAATTACGTAATCCTTTTATAGGTATTTCAATCCATTATTTCTATGCGTGATGGTGTACAGTTAGACTCATCTATCCCGTTCTATAAACAAAGATATCATGGCTTACGACCTGCGGGATCTATATGTATACTAGTTTACACCATTGCTGCGTTTTATATGGTGGAGCAGCAATTTTTAAATAGTTACATCATCCAAGTTCTGAATCTTCCTGCATATCGGGTAGCATTTATGGTTAATTTTTCCGCAATTGTGAGTTTTGTTATTACTATCTTTTTAGGAGCATGGAGCGATTCACTACCCGAGGGTAGATTTGGGAGACGGCGTCCTTTTACATTGGGAGGCGCTTTTGCAGGAATTGTTATCATGTTTGTACCGTTTGTGAATAATTACTGGTTGGTTTTCTTTATCGATGTTGTATTTCTCTCATTTTTGGGCAACCTCACACAAACTGCCAAGAAAACAATTATCCCGGATATTTATCCGAAAGAAGTCCGTGGAAGCAAAAATGCCATTTTTTCTTTTGCAGAACTGTTGGGGGGAATGTCTGTATTCCTATTAGGAGCTATATCCTTAATTTACTATCCTGTGCGTTCTGCCGAATTTTATGGGAGAACATTCTATTTTGGTGCATTGCTTTACCACAAAATCGTTATCTTGACAATCGGAATAGTTATGGTTGTAGGGAATTTAGTGTTTTACCTGACTATTAGAGAACCGATACAGAATATTCCTTCCGTACGTTTCTGGAACTCTATCCGAGACATATTTGTAGCAAGGGAGATGCGAAAACACAAGGACTTCTTGCGGTTTCTGGTTGTGTTAGTTATTCTAATGACTGCACAATACGTCTATTCACCATATACCACTGTTTTTATTTCTAGTTCTGAAACAAACGCGACTTTTGCAACCATCCTTGGTGCAAGTTTTTTTAGCGGTTTATTAATCGGAATTCCCTTATTCGGATTTTTATTAAATAAATTTCCACGAAAACCCGTAACTGTTTTTGGGATTTTCTTATGTGCAACAGCTTTTGTACTTGTTTCTTTTTTTGGGAACGTAGAAAACTTTAACACTATAAATATCATCATTACTTCCATTTCATTTACCCTTGCCAGCGCAGCCTCAACCGGATTGATAATATCGTACACCACATGGTCTCAGGATCTTCTCCCCGATAAGGAACGGGCAAAATTTATTGGGATACTTAATCTAGCGTTTTCCATAGCACAGATCCCTGGGTCGTATATAGGAGCGTGGGTTGTAGAAACATGGGGAGTGAGATGGGTATTTCTTGCAGGGGCTATTATCTATTTGTCGTTCGGGCAATTATTCTGGTTTGTAAAAGAGACATACAATCCGAAAAAACTTGGACTCATCAACATGGAAAAATCCGCTGACATACCCTAATCCTTTTTTAGTACCCACATAAAAAACATAAAATCTATAGTCGGGATGTTATAGAATGATGGAATACTAGATAAGCTTGAGAAAAATACGCAAGGGAAAACATATGCTGAATAAAAATATTCGCAAGCATTTTATACTTCTATTCCTCTTGATTATTCCAGTTTTGATCTCACTACAAGACACAATTAGCGCAGAACATCCTCCGAATCCATCCAATGGAAACTCGAACTCCATTTTCATCACCAGTAATGCCAAATTAGATGCATTTGTTGCAGGAAACGGAACCACAGGATTAACAATCGAATCTGCACATAGAATTGAAAACATCACTATCCAAACAAATCCAGAGGAATATGGCATATTCATCCAAAATGTAGATAGATTTCTCATCATTCGAAATTGTAGCATTTATTCAATTAATTCAGCCGATTCGAAAGAGTCTGGGATTGAGATAAGATTGTCAAAAAATATCATAATAGATAACTGTTCAATTTCGGATCATAATATTGGTATTATGTTACTGGATAGCCATCAGGTTTTAATCAACAGGTCCATCCTAAGCCAAAATTTTGAAGCAGGAATAAAACTTCTGGAATCAGACAATAATATTCTTACGTATAATACAATCACTAACAACCTTGGTTATGGAATATATCTTAAAAGAGCCCATGAAAACACTGTTATGAATAATTTTCTTGAAAATAATGGAAATATCTGTATCTTTAACCGGGGGAATGATAATATATTTGAAAATAATTCATGTGAACCCACTAGCAACACTGCAATACTTGGAAAAACATGGCTTTGGGTAGTAATTGGGGTGGGAAGTGCAGTCTTTTTCATAGGAGGATTAATGTTCTTTATTACATGGCGCGGACACGTGTAACAGTATGGTTTCATTGCCTGTGAATAATATCATAGATCTTTTCCGCAAGTGATTCGACAGTATAGGGCTTGGCAATAAAATTTGTATCCTTAAACAAAACTCCATATTGTCCAATAATTTTGTCCGTGTATCCCGAGGCATACAATACTTTTAAATCCGGATAGTAGTTTTTTAGCTGCTCATACAGTTCATGTCCTTTAATCTCTGGCATCACAATATCTGTAAACAATAATGCGATTTTCTTATCCCCGCTTCGCAGTTCTTCTATTGCTTCTAATCCTGAACCATAATTAAGAACTTGATATCCCATCCTAATGAGAAGTTTCTGAGTAATGTTACGAACACTTGCATCATCTTCGACAAGAACTATTAATTCTTCATTCCCTTGATACAGTAATTCCTCATTTTTAGGAACTTGTTTTGGTATGGCGTCATGAATAACTGGAATACTAATCAAGATGGAGGTGCCAGAATTGGGTTCGGATGTTACATTGATAAAACCATGAAACTGCTTAACAGCGCCATATACCATTGATAATCCTAGTCCAGTACCCGTGCCTTTTGGTTTCGTGCTAAAAAAAGGCTCGAATAAATGGTTTTTCACTTCTTCTGTCATCCCGATCCCAGTGTCCGTTACCTGTATGCACACATAATCCGTCTGTTCTGCTTCAGGATATAAATGACGGATTTCTGGAGAAATAATCATATTTTTAGTGGAGATTTCTAACACACCTCCCATCGGCATTGCATCTCTCGCATTTAAAATGAGATTTATCAAGATTTGCTCCATCAATCCAACATCAACAAATATCCTATCCACATCCGGACTTAAAACCATTCTTAATTCTATGTCCATATCCTCCCCGATTAAACGCTGGATTGGGTTTTGCATTCTATTTAAGAGTTCGTTAATATAGACAACCGACGGATGCACAATGCTTTTCTTACTAAACATTAGAAGTTGCTTGGTCATTCTTGATGCATTCAATGCTGCATTGGTCAATTCATCTAGTAAATTGCCATTTTCCTTATCATCTGAGATTTTTTCTGCAAGAAGTTCTGCGTTGCCTAATATTATAGTTAGTATGTTGTTAAAATCGTGAGCAATTCCTCCTGCTAATTGACCTACAGTATCGATCTTTTGTGCATGTTGGAATTTACGTTCCAAATCTTCTTTAGACGCTTTCAAATTCTGTTCGTGTTCCTTTCTCTGCGAGATGTCATGAAATATCAATACAAAACCTAAATTTCGACGTCTGCGTAATATTGTTACTTTATCTGCTTCATAGAAATGATTTTTATCCCATAACTCGATATTTAATTCCGTGGAAATATTATGAGGTGTTTCTGCTAAATGCATCAAATTAGGTAGGTGGGAGAACAGTTCATAGGGTTTTTTGCCAATTACAATCGATTTGTCCACTACTCCGAGAATTTTCATCAATTCTTCATTCATTTCTAACAGCTGATTTTTATCACTGAACACACAATATCCATCACCAATATTATCAAGAATCAGATTTCGTGCAGCGGGTAAAATTTCAAATGTACGTAGTGGAAACACTGCAATGAAGATGAAGACACCCGCAAATATCAATCCTAACAGATAGAAACTAATAAACCGTTCAACTATACCGAGTGGTTCCGACCAAACACTCACTATCGAAGCAAAAAACAGGAGCATGTAACTAATTGCCATAATCAGAGACTGTTTTTTAACCAAACGACTCCGAGTTTTTAAGAAAAGATTTCGAATAAATAAAATGAAAGTAAAAAGCACCTTCAGATAGACTTCTCCAATTAAAATATTTAAGTAAATCCCATTTGCATAACGAATTATTGAAAATACTCCTTCTGAACGCACATTTATTCGCATCCATGGTTGATAAGGGAATAAAAGGACTGGAAAAAGCAGAAGAATAGAATAAATGAAAATAAAATAATAGAATTTTCGTTGTTTTTTAAACTTAAATTCATTATACTCCAAAGAAAAAAGGAAATAGGCGGTTCCTACGAAATATGATGCAATAATGATGAATGTATCAAAAATGAGTTTGATACTGGTTTCTGAGCAAATAATTTCGAGAATAAATGCAACAATCCAAATAATTTGAAATACAAGCCCTATGGAAAACAGCAAAGCACGAGCATCATTTCGCCTCTGAACAGTGTAAAATGTAATTCCGGTGAGAAAAATTGCTAAAATAATATACAATCCAATCTGGACAAAATCTGGAATCAACAGCATTAACAAAAAAAAGCATTAACCTTACATAAATGCTTTTGTGAATAGTACCTATTTTGATCAATAGGTAAGCCCATACTCACAGTAAAATTTCAATAAAGTCAATGCTTCGCCCCAACCGACAGCACATTCTTCAAACCGGTTATGCCCTTCCTCCGTATCCTCATAACCAAATTCTTTTAATTTCAATAAGGTCCCCTCCTTATGTTCCAAAAAATCCATTTCGACGGTTGTTGGATTAGGTGTATCCATCCACCATTTGAAAACGAAACGTTCTGGTGGGTTATCTTCTAAAATAGGTGAATTTTCTGATTCAGTTGTTACCTTATCAGGTCCCCAATTTTTCCAGCGTAAATGCAGTTTTCCCTTCTCTTTTACGGTACCGTTGGTAAACCATGCATCTAATCCCTCAGGTGTTGTCATTGCAGCGTAGACTTGTTCCCGTGGAACCCGAATCAACACCTTATGATGTATTGTCGTTTTCAATAGTTTCATGGTCTTCGAATAAGAATGAAGGTTTGTTTGAATATAACACTGATTAATATGACTAATACCACAGATATGTTAATATGTATACAAAAACATCATTTCGGTATGAAAAACAGAACTGGTTGTAAATGTACAATATTTCTCTATGTAATTTGCAGTTTGATAATTTTACTGATATTGCCACTTCCTCCAGTTTTTGCTTCTGAAACGCTGACATTTAAGAAGATTGCAGATGTTACGGTAGGAGATGGCTATGACATATTGGTGGATGAAAGTAAAAATTTATGCTATGTGTCTTTTGGAGCTTCTGGAGTAAAATTATATGATATAACATCATTCTCATCACCAGAAATGATTAGCCAGATGAATGAGCAGAATAATGGCTATGCGCATCAGATTCACAAAATCGGATCCACTATTTATGTCGGGGATGGTCGAGCTGGATTAACCGTTTATAATTGGACTATTCCACAGAGTCCGCAACCACAGAATCGAACTTTGGGTTATTATGGATGGGCTACAACATCAGATAGCATCACTAACTCCCTATTTCTCGCTAGTGGAGGAGATCTATTCGGATTTGATACAGAATTGGTATTGTTTAATATTTCACAACCAGGGCAACTAGAACTTTTAGATGAAATACCAATTCCCGGAGATTGTGTTGATGTCGAAGTCGTGAGTGGCATCCTTTATATAACTGGGGAAACCATTCCCCTGTTAACTTTTAACGTTGCGAATGTATCTGATGTAGTAGAACTGGACCAAGCAAATGAAAATCCACCTGGTTCCTTTGCTACCGATATTGAGATTGTAGGAGATTTTGCATATGTTTCAAATTGGCAAGGACCATTCCAAATATTTTCGATTGCGGATCCATCGAACATTTCATTAATCCATGAATTTTCCGAATACCATGATAGCACTTGTGTGGAAAGTAATGGGGAAGTAGTATTTCTTGTAGATAGTATACAAGGATTAGTCGTGTTTAATGTATCTGATCCTCTTGATCCTATGATTATGGGAATTTACACCGATGATCAGGTACAATATCGCGTGGACATCGTTGAAAATTATATATTTATGACTCAATTATCGAAAGGCTTCGTAATACTACAAATAAATCCACGTACTATTTCTGGATATGGTATTGGATTGTTTATATTCGCGTGTGTTGTATATATTGGGCTATTAATCCAAAAGAGAGCATTAAAATAAGTGGGTTTCACTCATGATAGTATGGTTCTGATGTTTTCCTCTAAAATAGACGATCATGCTGTTAGCTTAACCGAGGCTTTTCATTACATTGATGAAACTCCAACAAGAATCCACTCACCTGATGCGTTCATTGGATTCGTAAATGAAAATGAGGAAGTTATTCAATTCTTGCGATACACTAATGACGACTGGCTATTTGACATTCCCTTACAGGATTCGAAATCAAGAAAATGGAATAATCAGCTATTGCAGTTAGAAAACATCTCCACGACTGTAGTGAAGCGGATTGTGGAACTTTTTTTCGTAGATTTGGATCTTATTTTTAAAATAAACACAAAATTCCGGATAATTGATTCCCTCCATATCGAAGATGGGATTAACTATTTTCAAATTCATCGTACATTCCTAGAATGGATAGAACGACAACAATCGCGAGAATTTTATTCATAATTAAATTTAAGTTCGAAAAAAGTTCCGTAATTCTCAAAATACTCGTATTTATTGGGATATTTCATTTAAAACGTAAATTAATTCTTCTTTAATGATTTTGCAGTCGATATTGCGAATATATTTGTAATCTTTTTCTAATAGAAAAAAAGTTAAAGAATCTAAGTGACTCGTGTTAACTTGTAGTGATTTTATGCATTGAAATATATCACAAATAAATTTCTCATCCATCAATGCGTTTTGACTGACCCAAACGCGTAATTGATACACATTTCCAAATATTGCAACCAGTTTACCTTTTTTTAATCTCCATAATACCGGTAAAAAGCGATTATTTGCAATATTCCAACCTAACACTTCAATAATTTTTTCGCGATAGAGCGTTGTTTGAACAATATAATTATTCGAACCGGTAGATCCGATTAAAGGATACATAGCAAGTAATCCATTTGCAACTAGTTCATATGAAAAAATTGGAGTGATGCTAAATTTTTTAATGATAGTAGTCAAAGGAATATGATTTTTTGTACAAATTTCTACTTGAATTTGTTTCTCATGGGGAACAAAACCTATATTTCGGTAAAATATTGCCGCGTTCTCATCTTCGGGAATAACTATCACACTTGTGATGGCGTTCTTTTTGAAAAACGATACACAATGATCAATTAATTGGCGTCCAATCCCCTGCTTTCGATAGTTGGGATCGGTCAAAATCCAAAGAATATATCCACGATTATTATAATTATCGGCAACGCAACAATCAATCTCACCCACTAATTCGTTGTACTCATTCCATGCAAGAAAAATCTTACCTTGGCACAGATCTACAAGTTCTACATATAACTTGAGTATCTGTGCATTATTCCAAGGACCCCCATGATACCATTGCTCGAAGTTGGATAACAGATTTACCGAATCTTCCTCTTGTTTGACAAGATCCTCACCTATAAAAGTATAATGAAACCACTTATCAGTTAATCTCCGGTTTAATGCAACAACTGCATCTAAATCCTTGGATTGGTATTCTTTTACTATGATATTCAATTTAACAACACTTTTGGAGTTAAGGAATAAGGGACTATCCTTTTCATCGCATAAAACAATTAAGAAAAAAAAAAGAGGTATTATTTTCCATTCATAGTTGGTGGAGCGTAGCGTTCTCCCACTAATTGTGGGACTGAGGTTTCTTCGGCATCAAAAGTAATTCCATATCTTTCTAACGCAGCATCCACAATCGCTTCAATCATTTGTAGATAGGTCCATCCATATTCTTTCACTGCTTTCGGCATACTATTATTTTCTTCTTTCCCTGGGGCGATTCCGGGAATGGAATTGACTTCCAATATATAGACATTGCCTTCATAATCCATTCGAAGATCCATCCGAGCAAAATCCAATATTCCTAAAGCCCGATACGCTCCTAGAGTTGCCTCTCCAATGCGTTTAACTTCTTCTTTGGTAAGATTCGCCGGGCAAATGGTGCTGTCGGGGTCGTCCAAAGAAGTTTTCACTTCATATGAACTAAACTTATGTATTTCGGGAGGTAGATAGGAATAGTCAATCTCAACAATTGGGAAAAGAATTGGATTTTTATTACCGATTATTGCTTGATTAAATTCTCTTCCCTCAATGAATTGTTCAACCAAAGCGGGTTGTTTGTAAGTCTCTATGACGAAATTAACTCTTTCGATTAATTCCTTCGTGTTATCTACCTTCGCATTATTATGGATCCCTATACTACTCCCCTCACAAGATGGCTTTACAATCATAGGAAATCTCATTTGAGGTTGATCAAATGTTGTGATTGGCTCATAAAAAACGCAGAATGGCGCTGTACGTACTCCACAGTGCTCCATAACGCGCTTAGCCATCACTTTATCTAATGCTAAGGCATGTCCCATGGGTTTAGAACCCGTATAACGAAGTCCCAAGTATTCATAAATTGCAGGTGCCTGCGCTTCACGATCCACGCCTTGAAATCCTTCTACGATATTGAATATTAGATCTGGTTTTAATTGCTTAAGTTGTTCAACAAATCCATTCCGAAATTCGATGGGGGTCACTATATACCCAAGATCTAATAAAATATCATAAACTGTTTCGACGGTTTCCCTCGAATCAAATTCCGCATATTTTTCTCCGTCGATTTCAGGATTATAACCCTCAGGTTGCACATTGTAACAAAATGCAACTATAAAATCCGATTTTTTCATCTAGCCGATAATTTGGTTTTCCTGTTTAGTTTAGTATAAAATTGAAAAATAAAAGTAACGATGATCTTATAAATTTATCGGCGTTCTTGTATTACCTCAATGTTAATTGCACTATAAAGCATTTGCCATATAGAGGAATCTCTCATGCTTTGGGCGACAAATATATTCTTCTCCACTTTCCTGTTGGATTTTCATCTATTTTTAAAAAATGTGTTAATTATTATTTTAATAATGGATCTTTTCTTCCTAATTGGTCAAATCCTAATTTCCGTTCTATGCATGCTTTACATTTACCACAAGGGTTTCCTAACTCATCCTTTTCTTCATAACAACTCCAGGTTTTTTCTAAAGGAACATTTAAGTCAGATGCGAGCTGGATCACATCTGATTTACTCATGCTTTTAAAGGGGAATTTTATTTCTATGTGAGAGGAGGGATTGGATAATCCCAAATTAATTAAATTTTCCAAAAGTTTGAAAAACTCCATGGTATTATCGGGAAAAACGTCAAAATCAAACGATAGTAATGCCACTATAATTGCTTGCGCATGATAAATTTCGGCATAATGCGCTGCTATTGAATAAAAAATAAGATTTTTCTGGGGAATATACACATTTGGGAGCTTCGCAGAATAATCGGATAATTTTATGCCAATTTTTTCTAATTCATCCTTTTGCATTATAAACTCAAGAGGGATTTCAATAAAGGGAATATCAAGTAACTGTATAATTTCTCTAGCTGCGTCAATTTCTGATTTCTGCCTTCCATGTTCCATAAAGGATAGCGCTATTGGTTCATATCCCTCATTTATGGACCAATAAAGGGATGTGACAGAATCCAATCCACCGGAAAACAGAATAATCGCTTTTTTCATTATCCTACTCATCTTTTTTACTTTTTAGTAAGCAGAACCACAATGGTCACAAAAATTAAGACCTGAAATTACTTCTTCTGATCTAAATATTAAAGAATCACTACCTCCAAATACTGGTGTTTTCCATCTCGCTAGTAAAAAAATACTGAATCTCATCCACCCCCAAGACATATTCGTATTAATCTTATCGAATTTAATATTAAAAGAATTTGTTTTAGATCTCCAGATTTTGGAAATTATATATGTGGATTTAATTTTCCAATACATTAAGTATTTCACTTAATTTCATTATCCGTGCAAATCCTTTCCGCAGGGTTTTTTCTTCAGGTTCTTGCATTGCCGGATCGTCGGTAGCGGTGAGATCACTTCCGAAAATAACGTTAAATCCTCTCGCATACCCTTCCCGAGCTGTTGTCCCACAGCAATAATTAGTGAGGGTTCCCGTAATGATGATAGTATCTCGCTCATAGGATTTGAGTATTGTTTCCAATGGAGTATCATAAAATGCTCCATATGAGCACTTTTTAAGAATAACGTCATATTCGGGTTTCACATCTAAATTTTTGTATATATTTCCTTCTACAAACAAATGCGACATATCCATATCCAAAAATTCGTATCCATTGGGCATAAATTTTCCCGATTTGGGTCGGTCTCTATAAAAATGCGTTTTTGCCATTACTGTCCAAATAATTGGTATATCATTTTTTCTGCAAAATTGAATAAGTTTGTTTATTCGTGAGACTTGATCGGTTGCTCCAGGTATCCAAAAAGGACACCAATGCGGTTCAACGAATTCATCTTGCATATCGATTACTAGAAGTGCGCATTTTTCTTTACGAATTTCGAAATCCGCGACACCCTCTGAGTATATCTTTTTCGCAAAGGAAAGTACTTGTTCTTTGGTAAATTCTCCCAGTTTCATCTTTTTCATAATTCATCCACTGTAAATCCTACTAATTTTCCATTTGCACGTTGTTGCAACCATTTTTTCGTTCCGATTTTCGCACGTATTGCGAGTTGTCCTATGCGAAAAATTGCTTCCTCTTTACCCCTTTGATTGCTTGGATCGAATTGTTCTGGCAATAATGTGCACGGAAAGTCTTCACACAATCCACAATGCTCAACATTTTTACTGATAGCACAACTCGCAGTTTTACAAATTCCCCAGAACGGTTTACTTGCACATACTAGGCAACCAGGGCATGAGGGACTCTTTTCTCCGGTATAAAAACCACATCGATCACAAATTATACCGCAATACCCCGGAATTTTATAGTCTTTTTTCATATTATCGATCACTTTTTGTTACTCCTAGAATCTGTTAATTTCTTAAAAAGTTCTAGGATAAACCACAATATTTCAGACTTTTTCACTAAGCAAGCTAGTAAAAGGATCAAAATCGAGATACTATGTAAATAAAAAAGAATATTATGGGCAATAATATGAAATAATTATTCATCACGTTAGTTCAAAATACAAGCGGCGATTGTTTTTGCCTTTATTTTCTATCTTTTTAATTATAATTTTCCCAATTTCACCTAATTTTACAATGTGACACCCTCCATCGGGTTGCCGATCAAAATCCGTGATTTCTACAATCCGAACTCTTTTAATTGATGCGGGTAACTCCATTGCAAGTTTCATCAGCGATGGATCTTGATCCATCTCTTTTCGATCAATATAATACGTGATAACGGCGAGATCCTTCTTAATAATTTCATTTGCTTCCTGAACAAGATTCTCTACACTTTGCCTATCAAACTCGGAAAAGTTAAAGTCAATTCGTCCTTGTTCAACTACCATATCATTCCCGGTAACTTTCACATTTCCCATTTTGAAGAATAATCCGCTTAACACATGAGCTGCTGTATGATAGCGCATTAACTGATAGCGACGGTTCCAATCTAACTTTCCTATTACATGATCTCCCACTTTCAAGCCGATGGGCTCTATTTCATGGGAAATATTTCCTATCACTTTTGCAACATGTACTACATTAAACTCGGCTCTGTCCTCCGTTCGAATCAATGTACCTAAATCGTTATCAATGCCTCCGGATTTTGGATAAAATCCTGTTTGATCCAAGGTAACATATTTTTCTTGGTCTATTCCAACGACTTCAGCTTCGAATTCCCGCAAATACATATCGTCCAAATAAAGTTCCTTTGCCATTATTCGGATTAGTAAATTTTGTAATTTAAATGTATAAGATAGACTCGTTCATTAGATCAAAGAATATATTATTATGAAGAAATGTTCATTTTATGTAGATTCAGCGATTGAATTCGTCAAGCAAGCTTGCTTGATGTTTGACCCGGTAATCACATATTGTGTATTGTGAATGGCACTTCAATGCAACTGGTAATAAATAAAATGAGATTTAAATAATTCACTATAAATCGAAAAAGAAGTAAAATAAGCAATAGAAGCGTCAGAGAAATCCATAAGTATCTAACAGAACGATAAATCTTCAATGAAAAATAAATTATTTTACTCTTTTTGCCTTTTTTGTATTATTCTTTCCATAAGTCAAGTTCGAGCTGATTTAATACCCGAAAACGAAATTAAGGGTCATTTTGCGCCAGAATTAACTCCTGGATCCAATTTTACTTGGAAAGTTAATGAATGGTACAATATGACAGATTGGCTGAGACTAGGATCTAATTATATGCCGAAACCGGGAGACTTGTGGACTATGACGATTATTGGAGATCTTCCTACTATTCCCTTAAATTCAACATGTACTTGGAATATTTCGGATTGGAACGTTGATAATTTCAATTTTCCGAGCATGGATGCTATTCAGTTCAACATATCAGGACACAGTTTTTTTGATGTATTTGGAAATGAATCAGATAATGGATATAATTGGAAAATAGTGAATCAATTATTCTTACTTCCGTATTCAGTGGAATATAACGATGGGAGTACGGAAAGTTTCAGTGAATTATGTGAAGCTTCCTTTAGTGGTATTGAGATAGAGGTTGAAGTTAATGTGGGTTCAGATCCCGACTTGAAAGTACAGGGAACAATTGCTGGGGAGGATGAAAACACTAGTATATATTTTGAATCTACTTTGGGAGTATGTAATAGTTTTGTGTATACAAAGGATTCGGTAATTACTACGTTACGAAATGCGGAAGCAAATATTAGTATAATTCATCGTGAGTATTTTCCACAACATAAACCCGTTTTATCAGGTTATTCTTTCATTCTGAGTGTAAGTGTATTTTTTATAGGGGTTATTACAGTCCTAATTCGACACCGTATAACCAATCAAAAAGGACTAATGGATAATGCTACTCTTTCCTTTCTTTAATTATTAATACCATCGCACTCGTGATCAAAACCATCAGTATTTTCTATCAATAGTCAGAATTTAACAATCTGTTTTCTGAATTTATCACATGGAGTAAAATCCTTTGAAATTACTTCCGTGTCCATTTTAATAAATCGTTAAAAAAAAAGAGAATTTTAAAATGTGATAGCTCATAAGGTATAAATGCCTAGTTAGACAAAGTAAGAATAGAGAGTAAGAATGATCATTCAGCGAAAAATCGGGCCTAAAGGTCAAGTTGTCATTCCTAAAGATATACGTAACTTATTGGGTCTAAAGGAGGGTTCACTCATTAATTTTGAAGTTATTGATAACAAAGTATTCATCAATGCAAGTTGGACTCCCACAGAGTTTATTGAGGAATTTCTAAACACTCCAAAGAAATTGAAAGAAAAAATTGACATTAAAAAACAATTGGATGAAAGATACAAGTGAGGAAGATGAAATATATTGATTCAAACATATTTATTAATTCAATTTTGTATGATATATCGACCGATGATGCCCGTATATCAAAAAAAATCCTGTTAGATGTGGTTTTAGGGAGAATAATAGCTTGTACTTCTGTTCTTACTTGGGACGAAGTCGTATATATCATTAAACGTAATTTCGGTAAAGATATTGCATTCAAGGAAGGAAATTTATTCCTTTCTTTTCCAAATCTCCATATTTTAAGCATTACAGAGAACGAACTCTTCCAATCACAATTATTAATTGAAAAATATGATATCCAACCACGTGATGCACTTCACGCTGCATGTATGATCTCGAATAATATCTCCGAAATTATCAGTTTTGATCCGGATTTCGATCAAATTGAGGAAATTTCAAGGATTACTCCCGAGTAATCAATTGAAAGATAGATAAAATAATATTTTTGATCCACAAAGGTTACTTTGAAAGAATTTGAGATCATATTCATTACATAAGTTGCTATTGCTTCAGTTAGACAGATTTCTGAGAGAAATGCAGAAAATTGTTCTCCTCCGAGAAAGCGCAATATAAAAATTTTAATTCTTTGTTGAGTTTGAAGGTTTTTTTGGAAGTATAGGCAGGAGTTTTAGATTTTGGTCTTAAATTTGAAATATCTCCATTACAATGTAAGCAGAATCGATACAGAGAGCGTGTGAGTTTTTTTCCTCAAAGAAAGCATGATATTCGTTCGAAGATGTACACTCAATTATCAAAAAATTATAGCTAAAATAATAAAAAAAAAATTCTTTCTTCATTCCTATTACCACCAACTTAAATCTAATAAAAAATCTCTACATTTTACTGGAATTGAGAATACTAAAATGATGTTTATCAATGAGGAATGGATGGATTTTGTGATCTTTTGTTCTTTATTATAATTGGTACGAGTAATCCGAGTAATCCTTTTTGAAGCTAACACAAAAAAAAATACTTAAAAATGCATTTCCTAAGTTGTATTATGGGCAAGTCTCGCTTTCCCGATATTGTTTTTATAATGGAAGATCATCAATCTTTCTATGGGCATGGAGAGCAGATAGGTAGTATTCCTATCCAAAAACCAAATTTTCAAAGAGTAGCATCTGAAGGGATTGAGTTTACACGTGCTTATACATGTATACCATTGTGTGGCCCTGCGCGGCGTTCTCTACTAACTGGATTATATCCCCATAACCATAAGGAAATTAAGAATGAAACTCACCACCCTTATGATAAAGAAACTTATTTTGAGGGTTTAAAAAGACGAGGATACGACTTATATTACTATGGAAAGTGGCATACAGGTTCAGGAACTGCTCATGACTTTGGATGCGTAGGTTTTTGTTATCCCCGCTTTGGAAATCCCTATATAACTGATGAATATCAACAATATCTTAAAGAAAAAAACTTGCCTCCTATTGAAGTGGAAGTACATCACGCACTGATACCTGAACACATGCAAGAACAATACGGAATCTATCCTGGAGAAAAGTATAAACCCGTATTTCCCGTGAATCATGAACACATTTGTGGATTAATGACTACTCCTAAAGAATCTCATGAAGTGTATTTTTTTGCTCATATGGTTATACAGAAATTAAAAGAGGTTGCAAATGAAAGGAGGAAAGGAAATCATAAACCATTTCATCTTCGCCTTGACTTTTATTCCCCACACGCTCCGTATTATGTATCACAAGAATTCCTTGATCTCTATCCTCCTAAAAAAATTCGAATGTCTCCCAGTTTTTCAGAAAAATTAGACATGAAACCTGATATATACAAAGTTGAACTCAATCCCCCGATGGGCAAAAATTGGAGACTTACCATTCCCAATCGTGTATCGTGGCGGACCTTTCAGGAAATCATCGCCTTTCACTATGCACAACAAAGTATGGCAGATGAAGCTGGTGGCATAGTAATTAATGCGATTAAAAAATTAGGAATGGAAGAGAATATGCTTCTTTTTTGGACTTCAGATCATGGAGATGGTTTGGGATGCCATGGAGGACATTTTGATAAAGAAGCTTACATGCCAGAAGAATTGCTACGCACTCCTTTGGTAGTTAGATATCCTGGGGTGATAAAACCGGGACAGAAAAATGGAAAATTGGTTAGCAATATCGATTACCCAAGTACCATTCTTGAAGCAGCAGGAACGAAATTTAGTAATGAAGTTGATGGTACCAGTCTATTTCCATTGTTCAAAGATTCCAATACCAAATGGCGTGAGGAATTAATGTCACAAACGTATGGGAACTTCAAGTCTCATTTTGGTCGTGCTCTAGTTACTGAATCAGGTTGGAAATACATCTATAATGAGAATGATATGGATGAATTATATAATTTGAAAGAGGATCCTTACGAATTAGAAAACCTGATATATAAAAAAGAATATAGCGAAATGCTCGAAGATCTCAAGGCTAGACTAGCTAGACTGCGAGAAAAAACTGGAGATAATTTAAATTTTGCATGGATAAGAGGAAGACACTTAAAAGAACCAAAAATATGGAAAAAAGAATAATAAGGAATCTGGTGTTTTCATAATAGCATAATTTCATTTATCCTCCTCAATGATACTTAATCCCAGTAATTTCGCTCCAATTACAAATGTCTCTCTCCAATCCCCAACAAAGGACACACGGTGCCATCCGAATGCATTCCACTCGTAATTTTTCAAAATTTTATCAACATTGGATTCCACTAACACTTTCGTGACGCATCCTTTTTCATCTTTAATATTATCTATAATTTTGCCCGTTCTGATCGCAATTTTTCTCTCAAAAACACTAATCTTTATGGTAGTAAGAAATTCTCCCACAGGGAAAAGTACCGACGGAGATGCTCCTAAAATTGCGGTTTCTCCATGATAGCGGATTTCATATTGACTACTTTCTCCTTCTTGGCCATATAATTTATTCGAACAAATGCAGTGCAGATAAGTTATATGATTCCGTGTTGTGTCAAAACTGTGGTTAGATACAAATCCTGGGCGATTCGTGAGGGTGAGTCCAAAAAGGTAACTCGTCAAACAATCCATATCAGATTCACACACACCGTATTTTTGATCGTTCACAAGCTCAAGAAAAGCCATGCAGGGATACGCCGGTAATCGGCCTGTTAATAACATCGTTCCACAATCAGGAGCAAATATGTCACATTTATGATCAGTTAACATTTTTTTTAAAGCTAAATACAATTTTGCTGCATTTAAGATAGTTTTTTCAGATGGTATAACCTTAGACGCATTCTGAATCCATTTTCGAGCAACAATTTTCGCATCACCTTTCGATACTTTGTCGTAATATATCATAATCTCTTCGGGATTTTCTCGAATCATCTCAATTCCAAAAATTTCCTTCAAAGTTTTTTTATATAACTCTTCATCCTTACGCCATTGATGTGCTTGGTCAATTCCTCCATGATCTGTGAAAAAAGTAGAGCCATTTTCCTGAATAGATTTGATTTTTTGGAAAAACTCTGGATGGTTCACGATGATTTTATCCAATTCAGGGTTTTGTAACTCCAAAATCCTGTTCCAGTCAATATTTGGATCATCTGTTGCATATACAAGCGCTCTTTTTCCTTTCATTTCTAAAAGTTTTACCAAAATTGTGAACTTTTCCTCGAAATCTTCTATTTTCTGGGAAGATACTGCAATTAAAGGAAGATCTTCATTTTTTATGGTTGTGTAAATTTTTAGAAAAGTGTGATCGCCCATATAGACAAAGTTCGCAAGAAGAGTTGGGATACGCTTCAATCTTATTAATTTTAGAGCAGATTCGATTAAACCTGGATCTCCGTAATGCCCTATAGTAAAAAATATACATGCATCTGACTGTATTATCAAATTTTGATTTGCTTCAACAGCATTATGGTCATTGGATACGATCATTGAGTCTACCGAGAACTCAACATGAGAATAGTGTTCTTTTAAATAGGTTAAGGTAGTTGCAATAAACGTATCGTTATTATACCCTAAATATGGCCATCCAGCTTCCCACTGGGGTTTACCTAAAAAAACAACATGGATCTTTTGCTTCATATTCAACAAATAAAAATGATCTGTTGGAATAAATAAAACCTTATACTAAGATGCTTGTTATAATTTTGTAAAGCTTCCAACAGTTTGAGGATCAAATTTCTTTATCATAGCAATCATTAACTTAATTGCATTTTCCACATCGTGTAAATCAATCATTGCTCGTTGGGAATGTCCGTAGCGAGTAGGAATTCCAATGAATAACGAAGGTGCTCCGATTCCAGTTAAATGAATTATTCCGGCATCCGTTCCACCTCTCCCTAAAAATCCATGCTGGTATTTAATCCCCTGTTCCTCAGCGACTTCTACTGCAAATCGCTTCAGTTTTGGATTTGCTATCATGGACCCATCAAAACTATGGATGATTACACCTTCTCCAATATTATGCCCTTTCTCTGGCATTCCAGGAACATCTTTAGCGGGTGTAATGTCCAAAGAAAACCCTAAATCTGGTTGGATTAAATGCGCTGCTGTACGAGCTCCTCGTAGTCCAACCTCTTCTTGAGTGGTAGATGCAAAAAAAATCTGGTTGGGATGGTTGATCTTTTCTTCTTTCAATTTTCTTAAAATTTCCAAACCCATGAATACACCTATTCTATCGTCAAATGCTTTAGCTACGGCAATCCTAGTAAATGTTTTAATTTCTTTTCCATCATCTCCTTTCTTAATGCGAGTTCGATCCATCGTTCGATAAATCGCATGTTGGGAAGCAACATCACCAATACAAATACCCAGCGCTTCTACTTCTTTTTGCGATTTACAACCTATATCAACAAAGAGTTTGTCCAAAGGTTGGATTTTATCTCCTCCTTCTTGTCCGAAAGTAAAACTCCCTTGGATAATTCCAATAACGTCCTTATTCCCTTTAAATGGGCGTATCAAGATTTCATTACTCGGTTGATAAGGTGGCAAAATACCTCCGATGTTCGAGATTTTTACAGTTCCCTCCTTTTCGATATCTGATACAACATACCCAATTTCATCTGCATGTCCTGCTAACATTATCTTTGATCCCGAAGATCCTTTGCGAAAAATGACACTGCCTGTTCTATCGTACAAAATTTCATCAGAAAATGGTTTGCCATACTCTCGTACAATTTTTTGGATCTCCTCTTCATGTCCAGAGGGTCCGAATGCGTTTGTGAGTTTCTCTAATAACTCATAGTTTAATGTAAAATCACTCATATTTCTGAATTGACCTAGGGAATATATTAGCTTATTTGTTCATATGATCCTATCTTAAGAATGTTAAAATGAGCGAATTTACTCTCTCAGGTTGATCTTGATGCACCCAATGAGAACTATTCTCGATGATCTCGAGTTTGCCGTTATCACAGAAGTCAATACTGGATTTCGCCATCTTCACATCCAAAAATTTATCGTTTTCACCCCAAATCAGTAAAGTAGGAATGTTAACTCGAGGAGTGGTCCACCGCAAATTGGATCGTTTCCTACCCGCCCGATACCAGTTAATCATTGAAGATATTGCCTTCTTTTGCGACCATGCTTTCTTATATTGCTGAATCATATTAATTGAGATATTTTTTGACATTTGAGAGGTTAAAAATCTCCAGTTGAACAATTTTACGAACAATTCAGGAAATAATGGGATTTGGAAGAAAAAAATATACCAACTCTTTCTACGTTGAGGAGCATAGGATTTCAAGAATTTTCCCATAACTTTAGGGTGAGGAACATTCATAATTATTAACTTTCTTACCCGTTCAGGATAATGAAGAGCAATATTCCACGCAATCATAGCCCCCCAGTCATGTCCCGCCAGATTAACTGCATTATAGCCAAGTTTCGTCATCAACTCTAATATATCTTTAATTAAATTGTCGATAACGTATGATCCTATACCGATAGGTTTGCTTGATAAATTGTACCCACGTTGGTCGGGAACGATTACACGAAAACCCGATGCTACAAGCTCATCAATTTGATTCGACCAACCGAACCATGCATCTGGAAAACCATGGAGTAACATGATGGGTTCGCCTTTGTTTGGTCCGGCTAAAATTGTATGTAAGGTAATATTATTTACTGAAATATACTGATGTTCAAGATTCATAGTAATACAAGATTTCCTATTTATTACAGTCACATTGACGATCTTATTTTTGCAGTGATTTATATTCTTACGGGTTTTATAGAAGGTGCCAAAACTCTCACAGAATTAAAGTTCTATAATTGGGAAGGGTGGGAACGTGCCGTGTTTGGGATCCAGTTGCATTCCATCATCATTCCATTTGGGATTATGATCATTTGCACTATTCTTTTCGTTTTTCTTTATAATCTGACCTCTGAGAAAATTGAAGAAAACCGCAAAAAACTCAAAGAAATGTAACTCCCGAAAACAACAGTTCTTTCCTGTACTTTTCTATTCTCCTTTTATTGAAAAAATTCACGCGTGTTTAGATGAACGATTGACTAGTATCCAAGATATGTTTTTAAAAGAAAAAATGAGATAGGATTAACTGGAAACGCTTAAGGAAACTCAATAAGAGGTTTTCTTATTTTCAAATTCGAAGGAAAACATCATTTCCCCTTCATAGTCCCGAAATTGCACCTGATAAGGTAATGTTTGCAGGATATGAATCATGGATTTATTCCCCGGTAATACTTCACCATTGAATCCCCTAATTCCCTTCTCTTGGGCAATTCTCGCAAGAATTTCGATCACCCGGTGAGTTAAACCTTGATTTCTCCATTCTTCTCGCACTGTAAAAGCGATCTCCGCCATATTGATATTTTGATTGAGATAGTAGGAACCCGCTGCAACAATTATCTCTTTGCCCTCATCTCCAATAATGCCCACTATACCCATGGAAATTTCATAATCCACTGCAACCTTGGGTTGTGTAGTTTTATGGGGAAAAGCCTTTTGGGGGGAAAAAAATCGCAAAATCCGATCATCCATGGATAAAGAATAGTATAAATCTTGCAGCATTCGTTCATCCGTGAATTTTACAGGGCGGAAATGCACAATTTCTCCTTTTTCGGTTTCAAAATCGGATTCATATAATTCAGGATATAACACAACAATACCATCTTGGGTTTTTGGAAGCATTTGGTCGGGATAGACGTAATGCAAACGTTTGGCTTCATCCAATAGATATTCACGAAATTTCGGATGGGCAATACCAATTAACAACAGTGCACGTTCCCGAATAGTCTTTCCGTGGAGATATGCATATCCATATTCCGTAACTACGTAATGTATATCTCCTCGAGGTAGAACTACTCCTGCTCCTTCATCTAACACTGGAACAATTCTTGATCTTTTTCCATCAGATGTGATTGAAGGAAGCGCCATTATGGGTTTTCCTCGATGTGAGAGTGCTGCACCTCGTTCAAAATCTGCCTGTCCTCCGATACCGGAATAAAATCGATTTCCTATGGAATCAGAATTCACCTGTCCGGTTAAGTCGATTGTCAGTGCGGCGTTAATGGACACTTGTTTTTCATTTTTTGCGATGTTGATGATGTTGTTTATATAGCTGGTTGGACGAAACTCCACAAAGGGATTTTCATCGATCCAGTCATACAATCGTTGGGAACCCATGACGAAAGATGCCATGATTTTTGCACGACCAGAACGTAAACTCTCGGCATTGATTACTCCCGCTTCCACTAAATCGATAACTCCATCCGAAAATACCTCAGAATACACAGATAAATCTTTTTTATCCATAAGAAATTGAACGACAGCATTAGGAATCTGTCCTATACCCATCTGTATCGTGGAACCGTTTTCAACCAATCTTGAAACATACTTCCCGATTTTTTGGGAAATTTCATCAGGTTCTTGGTATTTTGCCTCAATTAAAGGTTCATCTACATAGATCCAGTAATCAATTTGACTCATATGCACATAGGTATCCCCATAAGTCCTAGGCATCCGTGGATTGATTTGGGCAATGACTACATCTGCATAATCGACAACAGACTTATTAATGTCAACATTGATTCCCAAAGAAACCCATCCATATTTATCTGGAGGAGAGACTTGAATAAGTGCGACATCAATATGTTTTCTCCCCGATTCAATCAATGGGGGAATAGAGGAGAGCATGATAGGAGTGTAGTCACTTTTTCCCTCAGCTACGGCTTCCCTCATGGATTCTCCAATAAACAAAGCATTATGGCGGAAAAGACTGGGTTCCATATCGCTAAAAAACTGATTTTTACCCAAAGTTAAAAAATGGATAATTTCGCAATCTGCAATTCTACTCTGTTTCTTTATTAGCTCAGCTGTTAAAGTCTGAGGCTCTGAACAACCCGTACCGATGAAAATGCGTTGTCCCGGTTTAATAATTTCTGTCAATGATCCGATCGGTATTTCCTTGTCTTTGTATACCTGTCGCCAGTCGCCTAAGCCATGAACCATAATTTTGGATTCACGTTTTAAATCATCCTTTCTTTGGTTTGCCATATTCGATCCTTTGAGATTTTTAATGCTTCCATCTCCAAAAAATATATTTCTGCTAGTCTACTTTTAGGTATGGTTTATATATGAAGTTATTGTGCTCTCATCTTTAAAAGGCGATAGGTTATTTCTTACCAAGTTATTGTAATAAAATTATGAATCTTGAGAGAATTTTAAATGGAAACTAGTTCATCTGAATGGAATCTTAACTCAAAGTGGTTACTAGATATTTAATTGTCTAGGCATTTTTATATAATTTTTATTCTGTTTCTTGCGAACTATTGTTTCCCATGTAGCTTTTTAGTTTTTTAAGATATTTTTTAATTATAATGCGTAAAAAACTTGGTACAAATACTCTACAAAGGATTTTAGGAGTATATTCGACTAACCATTGGATTGTTGTGTTATTGGGTTTGCATGGAATAAATCTAACAGTACCGTAATGGTAATTTACTGGAAAAGTTGTCCATGATGGATTCATTACAGTATAATTTAACTTATGAGGATAATCAGTGCTAATAATTCCCTCTCGAATTCCGTGATTTTTAAAAAATGGGATGAATCTAACGCAATCCTTTCCATTTTCATCTCCTTTTTTTTCAATTCTTGGTTGTGTTAATAATTCTGCACCGTTTTTCCATAAATAATCTAACCAGCAAGACCAAACAACATTGGGTGGATCTGGATAAGTTTCATATACTTCAAGCAGATATTTTCCTCTAGATCGGATAGCTTGAGGGAGCGGTGGTTTTTGCGTTATATTCAATACCCAATCTGTATAGGATGATGGACTTAAATGTAATGGAACAAAAAGCGCTTTAGAAAAAAAACCCGATCGATATCGATGTTTTGGGCGTTTAGAACTTATAGCATGAAATATATCTTTAACGACAACATCGGGTTTCTCGGTTATTCTACTTATGAATTTCTCATTGGTTTCGCAAAAGGCTTCAAAAGTATCTTTACCATATTCTTCTTGTATAGAAATCGGTGATTCAAGGAATTTTTTTTTCATAAGAGAGTAATACTCAGAACTAATTGAGGTACGCATGACTGCTGGTTCGATAATGGAAACTTTTATTCCCCAAATCTTTAATTCTCTACGTAATGTATCTGAAAAACCTTCCAATGCAAATTTTGAGGAATTATAGGGGCTATTTGCTGGCATTGCTACAAATCCGCATGTTGAACTTAAATTCACAATTCTACCACGGCTACGTTTTAATAAAGGTAAACATTCTTGAGTTAATTTCACAGCTGCGAAAAAATTAACTTCCATCACCTTCCGATAATCAGCTAACTGCAAGAAATCTACACAACCGGGAATGACAATACCAGCGTTATTAATTAAACCCCAAAGATTATTATCTGCTACCAATTTGATATATTCGATTAAATTATGAATTTGTTCTAAATTTGTGACATCACAAAGGAACGCATGTAATTGTGGATATTCCTCACGTAATCTAGTAAGGTGATCTACACCTTCCTGAGTCAAACATGCTGAAATCACTCCAAATCCTTTTTTTACTAAATATAGAGAAGAAAGAAAACCAAAACCCGAATCACAACCAGTAATTAAGACCCATCGACAATTAGGATTTACTTGATTCCATTTCGTTGATCTCATTGTGTTCCCTATTGAAATAACATACATAAAAGATTTTGCCCGATATTGCACATAGGAATAATATCAAAATCAATTTCTATATTAAATCACACAATCCGTGCCATATAAGATTTATATAGGAGCTTATCAAGTTGTCGTTTATGACTGATGATAATTTTTGGAATAAGGATTTCTTTAAGGAGAAAGAAAATCGCAAGAAAGTTGGAAAAGCGGGTGCAAGAGGTGGTTTGGGTTATATTGCTCTTGCTTTTTTTTTGGGATATATATTCCTACAATCTTTAGTTTTAGGATCCCAGGTTGATGCGGGTTTTGCATTCGCAGTTTTCTGTTTTCTTTCATTGATATATGCATTTTTTGGATTGTTCACTGGAGTATATTTCATTTTCTTCTTGCCAAATTGGTACAATAATGCTCTTAATTTAGCAGGATTCTTAGGAGGAAATTGGTTAACTTGGATAGGATTTTATCCAGTAGTATTCATCGGATGTCTAATTAATTTCGGAATAATCGTGTTTTTAGTATTCAAATTGATCAAATGGATACTACGAAAAATCCGATAATTAAGCTAAGACACTTTCTTTTTTTTATTAATTTTGAGAGTTTAAATTTTCTATGGACAATACAATCCCAAATCAGTTTTATGAATTAAATAATTTACCGAGAGAGCATAAAAGGGTTCACGAGTATTAAGATCAACGAATCAGTGGTCATTTATGAATTAGAAAATAGGAAAATTCGTCATTTATTGAGTGGATTATTAGGAAATTGAAAAATTAATGAATACTAAGAAAAAAATGAGAGAAAATTTGTGATTTTTTCTGAAAAACCATTTTTAACCAGATCCACTTTCTAGCTAGCACTATTATCATCCTAAGTTCACAGAAGATTAATAAAAGTATTTCATCAATAATGATGTAGGAAAATGGATAGTTGGACTCCCGAAAAACGTGTTATCACTACACTCAGCCATGAAGAACCTGATCGAATCCCGATTCATGAGGGGAGTATAGAGATACCGGAATTAGCTCAATCGACTACCCCGTTAAATTACAAACCGGGTTTATTATTTATGCCCTATGAAATTACACGATTACTTACTACTTCTTGGTTTCAATCCTTCAGAAAAACTTTCTTTAAGATTCTTAATAAACCTATCGTGTTAGAACCGTTTATAAAAACTACTTTTAATCAGACAACGTGGTTATTCCGAAAATACGGAGTGGATTTAATGGGATACACTGCAGGAGTACCTATGATTTTCAGTGATAAATTGTTCACTGATTTCTATGTAGATAAACTTAAGCGCCGTGTAATGGGACCACACAACAATATTGTTACTGAACTGCCGTCAAATGATAGAGGTGGGGCAGTTCAGAGAAATGGTTTTCTGAATGGACCTGAAGATTACGAAAGGTATATGAAATTTGATCCCGATCATCTTGGAAATTACTTTCTCCTTCCAAAAATCCTAAAAATTGCTGAAGGGAAAATTGCATTTATGTTCTATATTCATGGAGCAGCGTTTTTCGAAATGATGTCTGATATGTTCGGATTTGTGACTCTCTTTAGATTACTGGTAAAAAATAGAAGTTTCATTAAGAAAGTGGTTAAAGATCTTAATGATTATGCATGTAGTGTTGCACAACATCTTCTAGAACGAGGAGTTAGATTATTTTACATGGGGGATGATCTTGGTTTAAAAGGTAAAGGTATCATCTCACCACGAATGTATAAAGAGTATTTCCATGACAGCATAAAGAAATTTACTCAGATAGTGCATGATAAAGGGGGATTTATAATTAGACATTCTTGCGGGTATTTTAAGGAATATATTCCTTTTTTCCAACAAGAACATATTGATGGACTTCATCCATGGGAGTCTAGCGCAGGTATGGATATTTTTGAAGGTAAACAAAAATGGGGAGATCAATTTACCCTAGTTGGTAATGTTCCAATAGGTATGCTTTCTCATAGTAGTCGAAAGGAAATACGAGATTATGTCTTAAAATTAATCAGAGAATGTGGTCCGGGTGGGGGTTATATTGCCGCTTCATCTCACTCCATAGTACCTTCCTGTAAATGGGACAATTATTTAACTATGTTATGGACGTTAAAGAAATATGGTAAATATCCAATAGAGTTGAGTAAATAAACCTATCTTAAAAAAAATAAACACCCACATACTTCTCTAATTACATTCTATGCGCTCGATTCATTATTTTCAACCGCATTTTATTGTTTACCACCATCATGTTTTCTCCGAGTTTAGATGGTTTTCTACCAAAAAATTCACCCCATCCTTTCATAAACTTCGGTAAATACATTTTCGCAAGCATTCGGTTTAAAGTATAGGTTCTTACA
>Ga0209253_10000699_pt1 | contig 29111 bp, 26 predicted proteins | sample FrelakmetBRP12BR_FD_187145 | JGI IMG/M metagenome (GOLD analysis project Ga0209253, IMG submission 187145) | Freshwater lake sediment microbial communities from the University of Notre Dame, USA, for methane emissions studies - BRP12 BR (SPAdes)... | ecosystem: Environmental > Aquatic >...
TGAGTGGAGAGGCCTTGAAGGACAAGATCGTCACGGGGGAATTCATCCATGGGTGAGCCCAGGCAGGTCAGGATCAGCGGATTCGGGGGCCAGGGTGTGGTGCTGGCAGGCACGATCCTGGGATATGCCGCCACCAAGGACGGGAAATGGGTGGCCGGTGCAAGCTCTTACGGGGCTCAGGCCAGGGGCGGTTCCGCACGCTCGGATGTCGTCATTTCAGACGGACCGATCGTGTTTCCCCACGTGATTGAGGCCGATGTACTGGTCACCATGGCTCAGACGGCTTACAACCAGTACACTGAGGAACTGGCTGAAGGGGCAGTCATTATCTATGACGACGAGATGGTTGCACCTCGAACCCTGGAGAAAGTGATGCAAATCGGTATCCCGGCCACTTCTCAGGTGATCAAGGAACTCGACCAGAAGCAGTCGGCGAACATCGTTATCCTGGGAGCCTTTGCAGCGATCACAGGAATGGTCACCAAAGAAGCTCTGATCGCGGCGATCACCGAAAATGTGTCTGCCCGCTTCAGGGACCTGAATATTAAGGCGCTGGAGCTGGGATACAGACTGGGAAAGGAAAGTAAGCAGCAGGCAGAAGGCAGTAAGCAGAGGGCAATGCCAAATGCTAAAGTCCAAATGTCAAATCAAATCCAAAGATCAAAGATGGAACTTTAGGATTTTGGGATTTGACATTCCTTTGACATTTGGATTTTGAAATTTGAATTTGCGCGATTTCAATAATAGTTCAGCAAGCCCTTCGAATGAAAAGGAGGAGCGCTAAGCTTTGGCCGTCGAGGGAAGAACCCACAAACCCGTAATTGATTACAACCGCTGTGAGACATGCGGCGTCTGCCTCAAGGCTTGTCCGGCAGAGGCGATCCCTGACTTCAGGTATGAAGGGGAGAGCCTCAGGGGAAAACTGTATTCCAGTTCAGATACAGAGCCGAAGATCAACGTCACAAAGGTCTTCGACCTTCCAATTTGCCAGGCAACCTGCCCGGTACGGCAGGATGTGCGCGGCTACATGAGGCTCATTGCAGAAGGGCGATATGGCGAAGCTATCGAACTGATCAGGGAAGCGAATCCGCTTCCATCGGTCTGCGGGTATGTGTGCCATCACCCCTGCGAGAGCGCTTGCACCAGGGGTCGGGTGGATGATCCCCTGTCGATCAGGTCTTTGAAGAGATTTGTCACGGATTACGATGATGGCCGGCTCAACCCGCCTAGCGTTGGCAAACCCAAAGGGAAAAAGGTGGTAATTGTAGGTTCGGGGCCTGCGGGCCTGGCAGCCGGCCATGAGCTTGCGAGGATGGGCTATCAGGTTGAGATCATCGAGTCCTACCGGGAAGCGGGTGGGTTGCTGGCGTGGGCCATACCTGCATTTCGGCTGCCCAGGGAGATCCTGCAAAGAGATATCGACTACATCAGAAAAATGGGCGTCACGATTAAAACAGGGATGCACTTCGGCTCTGAAGTGAAGATCTCGGACTTTCGGAAGGATGGTGCGGATGCGGTGATCCTCGCAACAGGGACTCAGAAAAGTCTGAAAATGAACATTGAAAATGAGGATCATCATCGAGGGTATCTGGACTGTCTCGATTTTCTGAAAGCATGCAGCGATCAGAGGGACGTCGCTCTGGGCAACAGGGTTCTAGTGATCGGGGGCGGAAATGCCGCGGTGGATACGGCCCGTTCTGCTCTTCGAAAAAGCGGAGCAAGGGTGACCATCCTTTACAGACGAAGCCTCGAAGAGATGCCTGCAGACCGGGAAGAGATAAACGATGCCCTTAGAGAGGGGATCAAAATAGAGTTTCTCACCGCTCCAAAGAAAATGCTGGTCTCAGGAGAAAAGGTAAAGGGGCTTCAATGTATCAAGACGGAGCTCCGGGACGCGGATCAGTCCGGAAGGAAAAGACCTGTGCCGGTGGAAGGATCGGAGTTCGTGATCGAAGCCGGTACGATTATTTCCGCTGTCGGCCAGCAGCCGGACTATGAGCCGGTGGTGAACGGTCTTGCATCAGGCAGCAAAGTACTGTCTATCGATCGAGAGACCCTGCAAGCCAATGCGGACCGGGTGTTCGCCGCAGGGGACTTTGTCACCGGAGCAAGCACGGTGGTGGAAGCCATGGCCAGCGGCAAGAAAGCCGCCCAGGCCGTGGACCGGTACTTGGAATCAAAGGAGAAGTGATCCACCGCAAAGACGCGGAGAGCGCAGCGCGGCATAGCCGCAACCAAATCCGAAGCACGAAACTCGAAATTCGAAACAATATCCAATGACCAAAATTCAAATGATCCAAACAAGTTGAAAACCAATACGGGAAAATGCTTAAGAAAATCTCAAGAAATCGAAGGTTAGTATTACACAGGGTTATTCTCCGTGTCCTCTGAGACTCTGTGGTGAGATGAAGGAAGCCGGGATGGCTGAACCATGTGAATTGAAAATCAGGCACCGGCGTGAAGAGCAGCACGCCGAAGAACTTGACCATGTCAAACCGGGTCTTGATGAGGAGACAGCGGTCATGGAGGCGAGTCGGTGCCTTGGGAATAATTTCTGCCGCAGCTGCGACCTGTGCCGCTATTTTTGCCCTGATCTCTGCATCACCAGAAATGAGAAGACCGGCCACATTGAGATTGATTACGATTTTTGCAAGGGCTGCGGTATCTGCGCCTTCATCTGTCCCAAGGGCGCCATCACCATGGCCCGCGAAGAGTAGCGGTTAGGGCTTCTTCGCCCTCTCCGGTGTGCACCTGACCAACATGAGATCCTAAGGGTCATTCCGATACAATTTGAACAGGTTGACTTTCCCTTTTTCGGAGGAGTATAAAACCGGTGAGAGAATCAATCGGGCTCTTCTGGTTTTGCGGGATATTTCGTCTAACTTCTAACATGGAGGTGGCTTATGAAGAATTGGGGATTTAAGGTGCTGATCGGGGTATTGTTCGTTACGTTGGCTTTTGGAGGGATGGCTATGGCGCAGACAACCAAGCAAGCCAAGGAACCGGCCAAGGCAGCAACCAAGAAGGCAGTGGACACGGCGATCATTGTCGTTGATCTTCAGGGGGATTTCACTAAAGCCAAGAAAGGTTCTCTGGCCGTTGAGGGAACCGACGACGCCTACGTCAAGTCAGTGGCAGATGCCACAGCCAAGCTGAAAGCGGCCGGGTTCCCCATCTACGCGACCCAGGATTGGCATCCTGCGACCCATGCTTCCTTTGCCGCCAATCACCAGGGGAAGAAGCCTTTTGACGTGATCAAGCTTCATGGAAAAGACCAGGTTCTGTGGCCGCCCCACTGCGTGCAGAACACCCCCGGGGCGGAGATTCTGCTGGACAAGAAGCTCTTCAAAGCTACGGTCAAGAAGGGGATGGATGCCCAGTATGACAGCTACTCCGGTTTTCAGGATGACGGCGGGAAAAAGACCGATATGGACAAGATCCTGAAGAAGGCCGGCATTAAGAAGGTGGTGGTCTACGGCATCGCGACAGACTACTGTGTGAAAGCGACGGCCATAGATGCGGCGGCTGCCGGTTACAAGGTCATCATGGTCAAGAATTTGAGCAAGGGCGTGGCGCCGGAGACCTCAGCAAAGGCTCTTGATGAGATGAAGGCCAAAGGCATCACCGTGATCGAGGATCTGGATATCGCGAAGATGAAAGGAATGTAGTCGCAGGCACAAAGGTTCAAAGGGACAAAGGCACAGAGGAACAGAGGGACAAAGGGATAGAACTGAATGTTTTTTCTGCTCTGTGCCTTTGCTACTTTGACCCTTTGTCCCTTGACTCGTTCACTTTGACATTCGGGCTGTGCGCTCAGAGATGACGGGGGAGCTCAGATCGATTTCGACGCGCAATGCTTTGAGCCCTTGCACACCGGGAAGCTCTTCCACGTCTAATGCTTCTGTGTCTCCTTTGAGGAAACCCTGAGATCGAAGAAAATCGATGTAGCGGCGTATCTCCCTTCCTTCCTGGGGCTGAGAGTAGATCACCGCGATTTTACCCGGCTGGGTAAGGCGCTCTGGGCTGCCCTTCACCATGGCTTTATCAATCCGTGATTTGATGATCTCCTGCCTTACGTCATAGGCACCGTCCACATCAAACCGCTTTTCATCAAATCGGAATCGAATAGAAAGGGGCGTGTGATTGACCAGGATAAGGTGAGCCGTTTCAAGCGGCACTTTGAGCTCGGTCTTCAATTGCACAGTATGCCATGCGATGCCGCAGGAGACCATCAGTTGCCAGAGTCTGAGATTTTCGAGATACAGTTCATTGAACACCCCTTTTTCGACAAGGCTGGCACCCACGTAGATGAGGTAATCCACCCCGTCGGTCTGGTGCTTCTCAAAGTAGTGGGGAAACACCGACTGGGCTTCAACCTGTTCCCGGTCCAGATAAAGGGAGATCCGTTTATTGAGAAGCGACACGCTCTCTTCGAATTCCCTGCGCTTGCGATAGACGGTACCCAACCTGGCATCGAGAGCGGACTGATACCCTTCAATGGCCACGCGGACTTGCGGGCTGAAATCCTGAAAAGGGACAAAGAGGGGTTCAACATCTGTCTTAAGCATCTTGATGACGGAGGCTTCATCTCCGGAGCTCAAGCCTCCGCGCAGCCGCTCCAGTTGCCTTCCCAGGCGGTGGCCGAGCTCTTCAAGAATAGGCATCGATCTTGCCTCGCTTGCCAGTTGGATCACCCTGAGAGCCAAACCCAGTTGCTCTTCTAAATCACTCCGCACGGCCCGGTTTCGTTCTTCGGAAGACCCACGAATGTCAGAGATGGCATAGAGAGGGTAAACATCTCTAAAGACGATCGGTTCAAGATCAGACACCTGTCCCATTCTGATTCTGTCCAGATGATGAAATGCCGCCTCGTGGAAGCGCCATTCCACTGCGGGATGCACGGCGGTACATTTCTGCTTGATAACGCCCTGGATATGGTGGTCCGTCTCGTCCAGCGCTCTTTTGACGGCCAGTGCGAAGATTGGAATGATCTGGTTCATCAGCATCAGGTCCTCGGGGCCGAATTCCCCGGGGTTCGGTGAGGTAATGTCGAGGGTTCCGATCATCTTTCCCTGGTAAGTCAGAGGCGCAACGAGAAGCGATCTGGCGCCGCCCTGGAAAATGGCTTCCTCAGCTCTTGTCCGGAGCGTCTCTTCCTTGAGATCCCGGATAATGAGAATCCTGTTTTCCGTGAATGCCCGTTCATAGAAGGATCCTTCAAATTCGCTAAGGGGCAGGTGCAGGGACCCTGAAAAAACGGAACTGTCGGAAAGATCGCATCCTACATTCAAGAGCATGACCTGATCGCCCTTGATCGCTGCGAGGCCGGCGACGAGGCTGGGACAGCGAAACAGGGTGCGGAGCTTTTGCTGGAGAAGCTGAAAACCGCTCTGGGAGAAGATGGATTCCTGGTCGATAAGGCTTCTCTCCAGTGCGGAGATGATTTCAGACTGGGTCACATCGAATACGTAAAGAGAACCGAAGCCGCTGAATTCAAAGTTCTCAGGCGGCAGGATCTCCCGAAGGACAGCCGGGTTTGTCATATTTTCGAAAATTCTTGAACGCTCTTGTTCGGTGAGCTCTTTGAGTTTGCCTTTGGGGTGCACTTCAATAAACCGGAGGTTGGGTTTTATCCTGAGGTAAAGATCGAGTCCCGTGTCCGGATCCGGAACCACCTGGATGATCGGATAGTCTATGTTCCGATGAATCCCGTAGCATTTCTCCAGAATCAGGAAATAGGCCTTGAGAATGCGACCCATGAAGTAATTCTCTTCTCCCATGAGAGGTCTGCTTTTGAAGGAACCGTCGTCATTCAGGAGGAGACGCTTGAATGAGGGAGAGGTGTAGACCGGCCGGAGGATGAAAGGCACAAACGCGCCCACCAGGTCGGTCTTCCAGAAGGCTGGAGGAAAAACCAGACTCATCAGGCTCTTGAGCAGGTCCTGGTGCTGGTCCAAAACGGTGAGATCTTCTATGGGTTCAAGGAGTTCAGGGGCTCTTTGAAGCTTTGCTTCAAGGCTTTCTGCCAGGCAACTCCCATATTCGGGATTGGCGGCAATGTTTCGACGCCAGAACTCGATAAGGGGTCTCAAACTGAACACGCAACGAAACGGGTAATCTGCAAGCTGGGGACTCATAAATGAAACTCCCTGATATCGAGGTTGCGAGCGGATAGTCTGTGAATTCCGCAAGAAAGTAAGAATAATGATTTCATTGTCAATTAAAAGCCTTCAAAAGCGAAGTGGAATCCCTGCATGGCGCGCAAAAAGAGATCTTTGGCTTTCTGGGCCGTAGAAGCGCCAGACGAAGTCTTTCAAGAATTGGAAGCGACGAGTGCAACCGAGCCATAGCGATGCTGGCATGATAGCACAAAATAGGGTATCTAGGAAAGCGTATCGCAGAGGGAAGAGATCGTGGCTTGCTTGAACAAGGGGGCTGGTCGAACTCTACGCGGTGGAGTAGGGGAAACAAGGACAGAAACGCGATTCTCACTTTAACGGCTTGATTTTAAGATCATTCTTGACACGGGGCCAATATTTCTCTAATAAGAACCCATTGATTTCCTAATGGTTCACATAGGTCAACGCTCGATGTCCAATAGCGATTTGAAGAGGGGGAGATGGCCGTATCCGAGAAGATAGTCTGTGAGGATCTCGGTGGTATGAAAGATAGCGAACAGACTGAACCGCCATTATTGAAAAAAGGAAGAAACTTTACCAGGAGCAGAGAAATCCAGGCTCTGGGACTCTATCCGTATTTCAGACCCATCTCTTCTGCCCAGGACACCGAAGTGATCATCGAAGGGCAGAAGGTGCTGATGCTGGGGTCCAACAGTTATTTGGGCTTAACCAATCACCCGGAAATCAAGCAGGCCGTTCACACAGCCGTGGATAAATACGGTTCAGGCTGTGCAGGATCGCGCTTCCTGAACGGCACGTTGGACATCCATCTGGAGCTGGAGGAGGCTCTGGCCAGGTTCGTTGGGAAGGAATCGGTGCTCCTTTATTCGACCGGTTTTCAGGCCAACTTCGGCACCATCAGTACCATGGTGGGGCGCGGCGAATACGTCGTCGCCGACAAGGAGGACCATGCCAGCATTATGGACGGGTGTCTGCTGTCCCTGGGCACCTTCATGCGCTACAACCACAATGACATGGCCGGCCTTGAAAACTGCCTGAGAAAAATCGATCCTGCTGCCGGCAAGCTCATTGTTGTGGACGGGGTTTTCAGCATGTCCGGGGACATCGCGCCGCTTGAGCACATTGTATCGCTTGCGGAAACCTATCGTGCCGCCGTCATGGTTGATGACGCTCACGGCATCGGCGTGATGGGGAACAACGGGCGCGGCACGTGCGATCATTTCGGACTCACTGATCGCGTCCACATCCTTATGGGAACCTTCAGCAAATCACTTGCTTCCCTTGGCGGATTCATCGCCTCTGATGCAGACACCATTAGATACTTGAAACACCATTCCCGCAGCCTTATTTTCAGCGCCAGCATGACGCCGGCCAATGCCGCCGCCGTCCTGGAGGCCCTGAAGATCATGCAGCGGGAACCTGAGCGGATTGAACGCCTCTGGCACAATACGCGCTTGATGAAAGAGGGGTTGCTGGGGCTCGGTTTTGACCTGGGTGCCAGTCAAACCCCTATCCTGCCTGTTTTCTGCTATGAAGACGAGAAAACCTTGCTTATGGCCATGCGGCTTCACCAGGAAGGCGTTTTTGTCAATGCTGTTCTGCCTCCGGGCGTTCCGCCGAACAAATGCCTCATCCGCATCAGCCTGATGGCCACCCACACGGAAGATCAGATACAGACCGCGCTTGAAAAGTTGAAAAAAGTCGGCAAGGAGCTCGGTCTGATCTGATACGAACGCACCTATTCCTTCCAAATCAGGATGCCCCCTCACCCGCCCTCTCCCCCGCGACGGGGGAGAGGAGAAGGGTGAGGGGGATGAGGGAGGTTCGATGACGCAGGTTTTCGTAAAGCCGGCTGAATCCAAGCGGGATATGGATGCCTTTATGCGTTTTCCGCTCCGGCACTACAGCCGGGATCCCTTTTTTGTGCCCCACCTTCTTTACGAACGCAAGAAATTCTTCAGGCCGTCCAACCCCATTTTTCAGTTTACGGATGTCACTTATTTTCTGGCACGCGGCGAAAAGGGCGAGGTCGTGGGGCGGGTCACAGCCCACATCAATGAGCGCCACAACGACCATGCCGGTGAGAAGGTCGGTTTTTTCGGATTTTTCGAATGCGTTGACGATCAGGCGGTTGCATCGGCCCTGATGACGGCGGCTGAAAACGCCCTTCGGGACCGGGGCATGAAGGTTATCCGGGGGCCTTTCAATTTTTCGACCAATGAGGAATGCGGCTTTCTGGTCCAGGGGTTCGACCGTTTGCCAGCCTTGATGATGCCTTACACCAAGCCTTATTACCCCGATTTTATGACCCGACTGGGCTACAGCAAGGTAAGAAATCTTCTGGCCTACGAGTACGCATACCAGGGGAGCATCCCGGACTATCTCGTGCGTCTTAGACGACGCATCCAGGAGCGCAAACAGATCGTAATCCGTTCCATCAACATGCGCCGCTTTGAAGAAGACCTGGCCGAGATATTCAGGATTTACAATGCTGCGTGGTCGCAAAACTGGGGATTCATCCCAGTAACGGAAGACGAATTCCGTTACTCTGCCCGGGAACTCAAGCCCATTGTAGACCCCTCGGTGGTCCTGATCGCGGAGAAGGAGGGGAAGCCTGTGGCTTTTTCCGTGAGCCTTCCGGATTACAACGTCCTGCTGAAAAAGATGCACGGCCGGCTGTTTCCCTTCGGATTCCTGCACTTACTCTTCGGCCGCAAGACCATAGGGAGAGTGCGAACGCTGTTGCTGGGAGTGGCTGCCGAATACCGGCTGAGCGGCATTGAAGTGCTGCTCATTCACGAGAGCTTTGAGAAGGGACTATCCAGGGGATACCGGACAGGCGAGATGTCGTGGATACTGGAAGACAACGTGCTGATGCGCAGACCCCTTGAGCGCATGGGCGCACAAATCGGGAAAGTCTACCGCATTTACGAGAAAGCGCTATGAAAGTTTTCCTGACGGGCGCGAGCGGGTTCGTGGGAAGTCATGTGCTCGATTCGTTGCGTGCCGGGCACCACGAGGTCTCCATCCTGTTGCAGCGCACGAGCAACACCCGCTTTGTTTCCCGTCACGTTCCGGAAGTGACCGTCCATTACGGCTCTCTTGACGATGTGCCCCTTCTGACAAAGGCCATGCGCGGGGTGGAAGCGGTCATCCACTGTGCCGGCAAAATCAAGGCCCTGCGCTCATCCGACTTCTACCGGGTCAACCAGGCGGGGACCGGCAACATCGTCATGGCCGCCAACGCGTGCTGTGAATCCGTGCGACATCTGGTTTACATCTCCAGCCTGGCCGTCAGCGGGCCGGGTGTCTTAGGCAGCCCGGCCGTGGAAGCCGGTGAGCCGCGCCCGGTTTCCGTTTACGGGCAAAGCAAATGGCTCGGCGAAATCGAGGTCCGGCAGCGCTGCAGCGTGCCCTGGACCATCCTCCGGCCCGCAGCGGTGTACGGACCGAGAGATACCGAATTTCTGGCTCTGTTTCAAAAAGTGAAACGGCGCGTCATGCCTCTGGTCTCTGGCGCCAAGCGGCATCTTAACATGGTTTACGGGCCGGATGTGGCGGCTGCGGTCCTCTGCTCACTGCGGAACGAGCGAGGCGCCGGTGGAACCTACCATGTGGCTGCAGAACCCCCGTGCACCGACGCAGAGTTCATGCAGGAGATTGCCAGCCAGCTGCGGTGTCGCCCACTGCGCCTCCCTATCCCCCGTTCGGCCCTGTATCTGGCCTGCGTGATCCAGGAAATCCTGTCCCGGATGACGGGCCGGCCGAACATCCTGAGCCGGCAAAAGCTCCCAGAACTCCTTGCGCCCGGCTGGGTTTGCACTACTGATCGGATCAGGAACGACCTCGGCTTCACGGCCCCTACCTCCCTGAGGGAGGGCATCACGCAGACGCTGGACTGGTACCGCAGGGAAGGGTGGGTTTAGGCATGACCCCATGGGCCGGCATAACCCGGAGCTACCGTTTCGTCGATTACGCCACCCAGACCTACCTGCTGCTGGTGGGAGCGCTGATCCTCTTCTTTCACAACGAAAGTGTTCCTAATTTTCAAACGCTCCTTCTGGCCCACGGGGCAGGCATTTTGGTCATTCACGCCTTTATCCTCGGGAGCGCACGCTGGCCAGAAAACCGGTTTTTCTCCTTTTTCCGACACTTTTACCCGCTGATTCTTTATTTGTTCCTGTACCGGGAATCTGAGCAATTGAATCTCATGTTCGTGGACAGGTACCTGGACCCTGCTTTCATCGCCCTTGAAGAGCGGATCTTCGGCTTTCAGCCTGCAGTAGTGCTCATGAACGCTTTTCCTCATCCGGTGGTCAGCGAATTCTTCTACATGAGCTACTTTTCATATTACGTGATGATCGCGGGGGTGGGACTGGCACTTTATTTCCAGGGCAGAGAACCGTTTTGGCATTACTTGGCCGTGCTCTCTTTTGTGTTCTATGTGTGCTTTCTCGCCTTCATCTTCCTCCCTGTGGCTGGACCGCCTGCATTTTTTATGGAGATCCCAAGGTATTTGGACCAGCAACAACTCCCATACTACCCCCTTGAATTTCCGCCGGGCATTACATCCGGTCCGTTCTTTAATTGGATGAAGATTCTTTACAGGACCTTTGAATCAGGCGGGGCCGCATTTCCGAGCAGCCACGTGGCGGCAGCCCTGTGCACACTCTTTTTTTCGTGGAAGTATCTGCCGCGAGTTCGGCATCTGATCCTTGCGGCGACGGTTGCCCTGAGTTTCGCAACGGTCTACTGCAGATACCACTACGCGGTGGATGTGTTTGCTGGTGCGGCAACGGCAGGGGTGCTTGTTCCTCTTGGTGATTGGCTGTATCGAAGATATTAGCTCAGTGGAGGATCTGGCTCAGGAATAGCTTGGTTCTCTCGAGCTGGGGATGACTGAAGAAGTCCTCAGGCGTGTTTCCTTCCACGATCTTCCCATAGTCCATGAACAGAACTCTGTGGGCAACGCTCTTGGCAAAACCCATCTCGTGGGTCACCACGATCATGGTCATGCCTTCCTTTGCAAGTTCGATCATGACGTCGAGCACTTCTTTGATCATCTCCGGGTCAAGGGCGGAGGTCGGCTCATCAAAGAGCATGACCTTCGGGTTCATGCAGAGACTTCGGGCAATGGCCACTCGCTGCTGCTGTCCACCGGACAGTTGACCGGGATATTTCTTCGCTTGCTCGGCGATGTGGACCTTTTCCAGGCAATGCATGGCCGCCTCTTCCGCCTGTTTCTTGGGGACTTTTCGAACCCACAAAGGACCGAGGATTAAATTGTCCACGATGTTGAGATGAGGAAAAAGGTTGAAGTGCTGGAACACCATGCCCACTTCTGCTCGGATTTTCTCGATGTTCTTAATATTGTTGGTCAGCTCGATACCATCCACAATGATCCGTCCCTTCTGATGCTCTTCCAGGCGATTAATGCACCGGATCAGCGTGGATTTCCCCGAGCCAGAGGGACCGCAGATGACGATCCGCTCCTGCTTTTGAACCGTTAGGTCAATTCCCTGAAGCACATGGAATTCACCAAACCACTTATGCACATCGATGAATTCTATCATCGCTTCGCTCGATGGATTCCTTTCCTCTTTCTTCGCCAGTTCCTCGCTCATAAACACCTCTCACAAAAACTTATCGTCCCGTTGAAAGCTCCTTTTCCAATTTTCTGCTGTAGTTGGACATGGAAAAACAGCCTAAGAAGTACAGGAGCCCGATGAAAAGATAGGCTTCACGGCTAAATCCCATCCATTCCGGGTTGGAGAGCACGGTCTGGGTGGTCCGGAGTATATCAAAGAGCGCAATGATCACCACAAGAGACGTATCCTTGAATGCGGAGATGAGGATGCTCACGGAGGGCGGAATCACAATCTTCAGGGCCTGTGGAAGGATGATCAGCCTCATGGTGAGAAGGTAGTTCAAACCCAACGACTCTGCCGCTTCGTATTGACCCCTGGAGATACCCTGCAGCCCTCCACGTACCACCTCGGCAATATAGGCGGCAGTAAAAAGGATGATCGCCACCTGCGCTCGCAGGATCTTATTGATGGTAACGCCTTCCGGCAAGAACAGAGGAAAGATGATGGAAGACATGAAGAGAAGACTTATCAGGGGGACGCCGCGGATGAGCTCGATGTAGAGGATAGACATGATTTTGACGGCAGGCATTTTCGAACGGCGGCCGAGGGCCAAAATCACTCCCAGGGGATAAGCGGCGGTCAGGCCGAACACGGCGAGCAGGAGGGTGAGGGGCAAACCGCTCCACTGCGTGCTTTCAACGTGCGTGAGTCCGAAGATCCCACCCGTCATGAGGAGCCCCATCAAAATCAACCCCACGATCCATGCATAGCCGAGCGACTTTTTCCAGTGTGTTCTGTCTCTGCTGTAAAAGAAAAGACCAAACAGGATGAGCATCGCCACGAGGGGACGCCACTGCAGTTCTTGAGGATAAAACCCGAACAGGATAAAGCGGAAGTTTGAAGAAATGATGGACCAGCAGGCGCCGGCTGCCTGTTTGCAGGCCTGGCCGCTGCTAACCCAGACACTGTCGATAAAAGCCCACCGGACGAGAGGAGGCACGACTTTACCGAGGAGGAAGAGGGTCACAAGGCTGAGAATAGAGTTGAAGACACTGTTAAAGAGGTTCGCTCTAATCCACCCGATAACGCCGACACTGGTCACCGGAGGTCTTGTATGGTCGGCGTCTATGGTTTTAGTAAGTGTGTCCATCTCTTCTTTTGTTTTCCGTATACCTTTGACCTTTATCCTTTAACCTCTTGGCCTATCTTTCCACTAGGGCCACGCGCTTGTTGTACCAGTTCATGAAAGCGGAGGTCGAGAGGCTGAAGACAAGATAGACAGCCATAATGAGGGCAACGCCTTCAATGGACTGGCCTGTCTGGTTTATGGTTGTGTTGGCGACCGAAACGAAGTCCGGATATCCTATGGCCACAGCCAGGGAGCTGTTTTTGGTCAGGTTAAGCATCTGGCTCGTCAGGGGCGGAACAATGACCCGCAAAGCCTGGGGCAAGATGACCAGGTTGAGCACCAGGGTCGGCCTGAGGCCGATGGACATGGCCGCCTCTCTCTGCCCTTTGCTGACCGACTGGATTCCTGCGCGAACCACTTCTGCGACAAAAGCGGACGTGTACAGGACAAGGCCCAGTAAAAGCGCCATGAACTCGGGGCTTACGGTCAGACCTCCCTCAAAGTTAAACCCCGTCAGTTTCGGCGCATCCATTTTTATGGGAGAGCCTGCTGCGAGCCACACGATGAGAGGGAGCCCTATGAGCAATACCAGGGACACACGAAAGACGGGAAAATACTGGCCGGTCCTCTCCTGCCTCTTCTTTGCCCATCGCCGAATGAAATAGGCCCCCACACAGCCTGCTAGAAAGGCAAAAAACATGTAAAGATGAGCCGGATGTGCTTCGGGAATGGTGAACGCAACACCCCGGTTGCAAAGATAGATGCCCGCTCCCGGGCAAAGGGCATCGCTTGGGGGAGGCAGGCTCTCGTAGAAAATGGCATACCAGAACACGAGCTGGAGAAGAATAGGAAGGTCCTGCATGACTTCAATGTAGATGGCGGAAAGCTTTGCCACAAGCCAGTTGGTGGAAAGCCTTGCCACTCCGATAATTGTCCCCATGAGGATGGTGATGACGACACCAACAAACGCGACCTTAATGGTATTGAGGGCGCCCACCAGCAGAGCGCGGGTGTAAGTATTGGCTGCGGAATAGGGGATCAAAGATTCCCCGATTTCGAAAGCAGCCTCTTTCTTGAGAAAACCGAACCCTGTGGCGATGGACTGTTTCTGAAGATTGACGAGGGTGTTGGAGACGAGATAGTAGATGATCAGCCCAACAACACCGATGGAGAGGAGCTGGAAAATGATGGCCCTTTTGTTAGGGTCAAGCCAGAAAGGAACCTTTTCTGCAAAAGAACTGTCCTTGGGGCCTGTCATTTCCTTTACCGGAATGAGGGACTGGTCGAAGACTTGCGTTCTGGAGTCCGTGCCTCGGATTCAGGGCTTCAGAATTCATACCCGCACCCTTGCCCTTTCCCCCGAATCTGAGTCAAGGGCAGGTGTAAGGGGGTCCGCATGCCTAGTGGATGAGCGGATTGGTACTCTTTAAACAAAGGTGCCCCTTGTCGGGGCACCCTTAGAGTGTATTTATCGGATCGGCAAAGCGTACATCAGCCCGCCTTTTGTCCAGAGTTCGTTCAAGCCCCGTTCTAGCTTAAGGGGAGTATTTTTGCCGACGCTCCGCTCAAACACTTCACCGTAGTTTCCGACCTGCTTGATGATGTTGTAGGCCCATTTTTCGTCAAGGCCGAGCGCTTTACCCATGCCCGGTGTGACGCCGAGAAGGCGCTGGATATTGGGATCTGTGCTTTTGAGCATCTCGTCCACGTTCTGGGAAGTGATCCCCATTTCCTCTGCCTCGATCATGGCCATAACGGTCCAGTTGACGATGTCATACCATTGATCGTCTCCGTGACGAACCACCGGAGCCAGAGGTTCCTTGGAAATAATCTCCGGCAGAATGACATATTCTTCAGGGTTCGGAGCAACGGAGCGGTGGGCGGCCAACTGGGACACATCGGATGTGAGGGAGTCACACCGGCCCCCAAAGAAGGCTTTGTTCAATTCCACGTTCTGCTCGATGACCACGGGTTTCCATGCCATTCCATTCTTCCTGAAATAGTCGGCTGCATTCATCTCCGTGGTGGTTCCTGGCAGAACGCATACCGTTGCGCCGCCGAGCTGTTTGGCGCTTTTGAGGTTTAGCTTTTTATGAACCATAAATCCCTGGCCGTCGTAATAGTTGACGTGAGCGAAGTTCAGGCCGTTTGTCGTTTCCCGGGTCAGAGTCGCCGTGGTATTTCGGCACAGCACGTCAACCTCTTTGGACTGAAGGGCCGGCAGTCGCTGAACCGCGGTGACCGCTACGTACTTGACTTTGTTGGCATCTCCGAAGACCGCTGCAGAAATCGCTTTTGCGGTGTCCACGTCAAGGCCCTTCCAGACGCCTTTCTCGTCAGGCATGCCAAATCCAAAGACCTGGCCGTTCACTCCCGCAACGAGAACCCCTCTCGCCTTCACTTCATCCAGGGTCCCTGCGACAGCCGCACCCGCTGCCCCAAGGAGCAACAGAACCGCTACAACCAATCTAAAAGCCTTCATTCACTGTTCCCCCTTTCTTGATAAAGCGTGTCTTTTTATGAGATCCCATCAGGAGGACCCCCGCCTTAGACATCCCTAGAAAACCACCACGTATTATCCCATTCGATAACACAAAGGCCATTCTCTTTTCAAGGGAAAAGGGAGTTTTCCTCGGGTTCGCGCCTTGACCCTTCGACCGCGCTGAAGAAACGCTCGGAAAAAGGGGTAAGCAGAGCCGCTCAGGGTTGACTCCCTCTTCCCTTTACCTTATAGTGCATCTCTGAACTTGTTGCCATTGTTTGTTTTTTCAGGTTCCCCTTATTGGGAGGAGGTTTTCATGCTCGAAGACAGGATGGTGTTTCTTAACGGCGAGTTTGTGGCCTGGAATCAGGCAAAAGCGCATCTGATGTGTCATTCCTTTGGCCGCGGCTCTGCGATCTTTGAAGTTCTGAGCCTTCATGACACACGGCTCGGGCCTGCGGTTTTCCGGCTGGATGAACACATGGACCGGCTCTTCAGAAGCGCAGGACTTCTGGACATGGAACTCCCCGGCACCAAGCAGGCCATTCAGGAGGCCGTACTGGATTCTGTCCGGCGAAACGGCGTCCGGCAAGGCTTCATCAAGATCATCTGCTATTATTCCCAGATCGCCTTTGAGATTCTGCCGCCTCAGAAAATGCTCGACCTCTCCATCTTTGTGGTTGATCCCCTGGAAGATCTAGGGGGCCTCAAGTTCCCCTTTGATCGCGGGGTCAGCGCTTGCGTTTCCAAATGGCGCAAGCTCGATCCTGAGACCGTGCCTGTGGAAGCCAAAGCGGCCGCCAATTACCTCAACGGGATGATGGCAAGGGCCGAAGCAAAAAAACGGGGTTTTGACAATGCCATCATGCTGGACACGCAGGGATTCATCGCAGAGGGAGGCACGGAGTCCGTCTTCCTGGTCAAGGGAGGCGTGCTCATGGCCCCAGGTCTCGGAACCATCCTCGCGAGCATCTCTCGTAAGTCCCTTCTTCAGGTGGCCCAGGCAACAGGCATCCCGACTTTCGAGGGAAGGCTGAGGCCGGAGCTGTTTTTGGAGGCGGAGGAGATTTTGTATTCCGGCACACCCATCAAAGCCCTTGCCATTCGCCAGATTGAAGACAGGATCCTTGAAGAGGTCCCGGGACCGGTGACCCGAAAGCTCTCCGCCTCGATGAGCGATATTGTTGCCGGCAAGGATGATCGTTTTAAAGCTTGGCTGTTTCCGGTAGGAAAATAGTACGCAGTAGGCAGTAAGGAGTAAGCAGAAAGGAAAAGGCGGTGGGGAGTGGTCCTTGGTGCTTACTGCATACTCACCTACTGCTTGCTGTCCTGTATGAATTTCTCTGCCACCTTCTGGGCGATGAGCGGTGCATTGCCTCCTGCCCGGTTGTTGATAATGACATTCGCCTGCACGTCCTCTTTCACAGCCGCAAGCATGATCTCTGCGGTCTCTTCGGGCATGCGAGGACTCATCATCCCCTCAACCATTTTGTCGAAAGGGAACGCCTTGAGGTATGCTTCCTCATAGCGCATTCCAATCGGCGTCATCAACCGGATGACCGTCTTCTTTCCCGCATTGAAGAATCGGCCGGATCCTTTTGAGAACTGCTTGCGAAGCGAAGGCAGCCAGGTCCAGTGAGAGAGAACCTGGCCGATCCCATGCTTATCAAGAACCTGAAAGTAGTCTTTAGAGAGAAGCGCTTCGGTCCTCAATTCCACGTGGTAGCGATCATCCCCCGGAATCCTTTCAAAGAACCGGTCCAGAGCAGAGGCGAACTGATCCGGAGAGGGCCGTTCCTTCTTGGCCTGATACTCCTGCTCAAATATGAATCCCTGGAGGGTTGGGCCCAGCAATTCCATGGCGGGCGTGTAGAATTTCTGAATGAAGATCTCCGTGTTCAGATACCCAGGATTCTCAGCGAACTTTCCCCCTTTCCATAATTTCTGGGCGAAAATCGTTTGGGGAACTTTTAGAACGAGGCGATCCGCGTCTTTGAGATGTTTCCGGTATGTCTCGAGGACTCGATGGGTTGGGGTAGGATTCGAATGGTCGTCCAGAAGCAGACTGTAGAAAGTGAAATCCAGTTCCAGAATCGAGAAATGCTGAAAATACTCTTGCACGCTTTCCACGGGCAGGAGCTCCTCAGTGACGGTCTGGCCTCCCACTGTCTTGGATCTTTTCGAGATCTTCCCTCCGAACCGATCCGGGGAATAGATCTGCCCCAGCCATCCTGCATACCGGTCACTGGCCGTGCCCATGGAAACGCGGGGGTGCAGATCGCGGAACATGAATTTTTCTATGCGTGGATTCATCGAGCGCCCGAAAACGCTGGATTCCGGCTTCCGCCGGAATGACGGGACACAGAGTTTGTGTCGCTCTCTGCGCTATGCTTCTTCATGGCGTCAGCCTTAGCTTCTGTCCCACCTCAATGTGGGAGTCCTGGATTCCGTTGAGCGCTTTGAGCCGTTCCACGGGCACCCCTGTGACAGTCGAGATCCTGGTCAAGGTGTCTCCCGGTTGGACCACGTAAAAACCCTGTGCTGAATGATTCGCCGGAGCCGTATGGTTGTTGTTGGGCCGAGCTGCCACAGGGGCCCCATTGTTTAGATTGGCCAGAGCGGCAAGGGCATTGCGTCCTGAACCGGCCGGAACTCTGAGACTGTATTGACCTGTCGGCAGATGATAGCCCAGAAACTCCGGGTTGAGTTCTTTGATCACCTTGAAGTCCATTCCAATGGCTTGAGCCAGATCCGTGATGTGGACGGAGGAACTGATGCTCACGGTCACGGTGTCAAATTTCAGGGGCTTGTACAGCTGGTCTTCGGGCAGGATATAGCCGTAGCGACGCGGATTTTCAAGGATGATTTTGATGGCAGCGATGCGAAAGATATATCTCTCCGTTTCCGTAGGCAGATTGAGTCTATAGTAGTCCGCCACCTTTTGTTCCCCGATTTCCTTTTGCAGTCGGTTTTCTCCGCAATTGTAAGCGGCCATGGCCAGCGTCCAAGACCCGAACATTTCCTTCAGCTGCGTCAGGTAAAGGATTGCCGCCTCTGTCGAGCGTTCAAGGGCCATTCGTTCATCCACACTGTGGTCTTTTCGAAGCCCCTTCCTTTGACCGGTCTCCGGTATGAATTGCCAATGTCCGAGTGCTCCTGAGGTTGACCGGGCATAGGGAATGAGAGAGCTTTCAGCGACCGCAAGATACTTGAGGTCATCGGGCATGCCTGCATCACGGAGGGCTTTTTCAATGAAAGGGAAATACCTAGCCGCCCGCTTGAGCAGCATGAAGATCCGGGCGTGATCCCATACCATCACGGTGAACTCCCGGTCCAGCATCTCGAAGACATCCGGGTTTTCAAGGGGCATGCGTTCTCCGCAGAGAGTCACTGTTTTAGGAGAAGGGAAAGCGTTAAAGACTGGGGGGACTCCTTCCTGTGCAGCCGCGCATGGGGAAGTTATGAAAACGAAAAGAATCAGACTCAGGGTTACACGTTGAAACGTTGCTCGCATAGAAACCTCGACAGTCACAGAGATCGGTCAGTTTAAACCGCTTTTATCCTGATGCAGGCCTTTGGCCGCAACCAAAATAGAATCCCGAAACTCGAATGTCGAATGTCGAACAAGGAATTTCGAATGACGAAGTTAAATCTCTTCTCTTGTTTCCTTCGGCGTTCGTTATTCGTTATTCGATATTCTGCGGTTCGCTTTTGAGCTTCTACGCAACTTGCGGAGAAGTCACAGGCTAAGAGTCTAGCGTAACCTTGCAATCAGGGTCAAGGGTTAGAGAAAAAAATGGTTGAGGTTTTGAGGGGGATTTCATAGTCTCAATCAGGATGAATGACCGGGAAAGGAAGATCAGTGATGATCGAGATCAAAGTGGACAAGGATCTCCACATCCTGATTCCCGATGACCTGGATGTGCGAATTGCGTACACGAAGTCTTTTTTCGAGAAAAATGGACTTCTCAAGCGGATCTCTGATTTCAAGCCCAACCAGATCTATTTCCTCAACGCGGCCCTTAAACTCGAAATGCTGGCCGAAAGCGGAGACCTCTTCAAGCATGACCAGGTGATCGGCACCACCTATCCCACGTCAAAATCCATAATACCCAGTGATCAGTCAGCAGTCATCAGTGATCAGTAAAACCGGAAAACGACGAAAGGATAAAAATACGAAGGGAAAATCGAACATTCTTTTTTTGAGGGCCTTGTAAAAAGTCTCCAAAGCCGTCACCCCGGCGAAAGCCGGGGTCCAGACATTCTGTAAGTGCTCGAAGAACCTGGATTCCGGCTTTCGCCGGAATGACGAGAAACGACGTTATTGGACTTTTTACGAATACATCAATTTTCGTGGTTTCGTGATTGGTTTTGATTTAGTGTTAAGAAGTGCCCAAAGTTGAAAAAAGCAGTGACGAGTGACAAGTCACAAGTGACAAGAGAAGAACCAAGAAATCACGACTCGTCACTTGTAACTTGTCACTCGTTACTGAAAAGGCAACCCGCGAAGCACAAGGGTTAACAGATAACGGAAAACGTGACATGACACAACAGGAGGGAAAAGACCATGAGGAAAAAGTTCTTTTTGATCGCACTTGTTTTGGGCGGACTGCTGATGATGAACCCGGTCAATGCTCAGACAACAAACAAGCCTTTTATCTTCGGAGTGCTCCTGGTAGGGCCTTACAATGACCACGGGTGGAGTCAGGCCCATTACGATGCAGGTCTTTATGTTGAGAAAAAGGTCCCGGGGACCAAGATGATTTACATTGACAAGGTCAACCCGGCGGACAGACCGGGAGTCACCATTCCCCAGCTTGTCGATGACCTTGTTGGAAAAGGGGCAAAGCTCATCATTGCCAATTCGGATGATATGAAAGACGGGGCAAGAGAAGCGGCCAAGCTTCATCCAAACACCTATTTTCTCCATGTGTCCGGGGATGATGTCCTGACCGGGAAAGCCTCGAAAAACCTGGCCAATGTCATGGGCCGCATGGAATATGGAAAGATGATAGCCGGGTTTGCAGCGGCTCTCACTACCCAGACAGGAAAGATCGGCTACCTTGGACCGCTGGTCAATGAAGAGACTCGAAGGCTCGCTGCTTCCGCTTATCTCGGAGCCCGTTATGCGTGGGAAAACGTCCTTAAAAAAGACCCCAAGACGCTTGCTTTCCAGGTGACGTGGATCGGGTTCTGGTTCAATATCCCAGGCGTTACGGCAGATCCCACCCAGGTGGCGCAAAACTTTCACAACACGGGCTACGATGTGGTGATCTCGGGGATTGACACCACGGAAGCTCTGGTGGTGGCGCGGCAAAAGAGACAGGAGAAAAAGCAGGTCTGGGCCATTCCGTATGACTACAAGGGAGCGTGCGAGGGCGCCATGGACGCCTGCCTGGGTGTTCCGTACTTCAACTGGGGGCCGGCGTACGTTCATTTTATCAAGGATGCCATGGAGGGCAAATTCAAACAAGAGTGGCTCTGGAACGGGCCGGACTGGAAGGACATCAACAATCCTGACACCAGCGCCGTAGGATTCCTTGCAGGAGGCGCCCTTTCAAAACCCGCGCAGGCTTCGCTGGACGCATTCATCAAGGACCTTGGAAGCGGAAAGGTCCAGCTCTTTAAGGGGCCTCTCGATTACCAGGACGGAAAGCCTTTCCTGAAAGCAGGGGAAGTAGCAACGGACAAACAGATCTGGTACATGGAGCAGCTCCTCAAAGGAATGGCTGGGGAGAGCAAAGCGAAGAAGTAAGCAGTAAGAGATTAGACACCCTGGAAGCATGAAAACAGCCCCCCTCCGTCATGCCCGCGGGCATCCAGGGTTTCTCATGGTTCTCTGGATTCCCGCTCCCCGCCAGCGCGGGGACAGGCTTCGCGGGAATGACCGCTGGGGGCCGCGAGAGAATCTATGCGCCGCTGTGCCTCATTTCCTGAGCAAAGCCACGGAGGAGATCACGGACAAGCCTGATCGGCTTGTCCGTGCCACCAATCTTAATCAGAGAGAACCGCTTTTCATCTCACACAAGAAAAGAGTCTCATGAGGATTACGCTCCGGGACATTCGCAAACAGTATGGGAAGGTGAATGCCAACGACGGGATCGACCTTGAAATCTCCGAGGGGTCCATCCACGGAATCCTGGGTGAAAACGGTGCGGGCAAAAGCACCCTCATGAAAGTTCTTGCAGGATACACGGTCAAGACCTCCGGCACCATCCTCCTCAATGGTCGGCCTGTGGAGTACGATCATCCTTCACAGGCTACTCGCCTGGGCATCGGCATGCTCTACCAGGATCCCCTCGATTTCCCGCCGCTCACGGTTCTGGAGAATTTTATGATGGGGCTTGACCATGGGCTCATTTCCAGAGAGGAGGCTTATCGTGGCCGTCTCAACGAAATGGCCGGTCACTTCGGCTTTCATCTCGATCCCGCGGCGCCCGCAGAGCGGCTCACGGTGGGAGAGCGGCAGCAGCTCGAACTGATCAGGCTTCTTGCCCTGGGGGTGGAAGTCCTGATTCTGGATGAACCCACCACGGGAATATCAAGCCTCCAAAAGCAAGCCCTCTTCAGTGCTCTCCGTAAACTCGCCGGGGAAGGAAAAACCATCCTCCTCGTTTCTCACAAACTCGATGACGTGGAAGCCCTTTGTAATCGTATCACGGTTTTGCGGCGGGGGAAGGTGGAAGGTGAAATGGGCCTGCCTTTTGAAAGCAAAAGACTTCTGGGGTGGATGTTCGGGAATGAACTTCCTCCACCTCCCTGTTTCGAAAGACGGACAGAAGAGGGAGTCATGACTCTTGACATGGAAGGGGTATCGGCCTCAGGGGGAAGAGCCGGGCTAAGCCCCTGCCATGTGGCCGTCCGGCAGGGAGAAGTGGTCGGGCTGGCAGGGCTGGAGGGCAGCGGGCAGGGCTTGTTTTTGCGCCTAGCCGCAGGGCTTGAGAGGCCTGAAACAGGAAAGATCCGGGTGGCTGAGAAAGACATGACAGGCAAGGATCATCATGCTTACAGAGCCAGGAGGGTCACCTTCTTGCCCGCGGGCCGTCTTGAAGAAGGCTTGATGCCCGGTCTGACTATCATGGAGCACTACGCTCTTCACCAGGAAGGAGCGATGATGATCCACTGGCCCAACGCCCAGAGGAGGGCCGAGCAGGGGATCGAGCGATTCAGAATCAGGGGAAGCCCTCTCTCTGTGGCGGAATCCCTTTCAGGGGGAAATCAGCAGCGACTCCTCCTTGCCCTCCTTCCGGCAAATCCTTCGCTCCTGCTCCTGGAGCACCCAACGCGGGGTCTCGATATGGATTCGGTCCAGTGGGTGTGGGAAAAGCTGATGGCCTATGCGGACGAGGGAACGAGCATTGTTTTTTCTTCTGCAGATCTGGACGAGATCTTTCAAATGGCCGATCGGGTTCTCGTATTTTTCAACGGGGTCGTGGTGAAAGACGTCAGGACCTGCGATACGACCATGGAAGAGCTTGCGAAGGCCATCGCAGGCAAAGGATAACCATGCTCCTGTTCCCGGAAAACAGCCTTCCCAAAGAGCTTCTCATCAGGGGCCTCTTCATCACAGGGGGTGTCCTTTGCCTGACCAGCCTTGTTCTCCTTGTTGCAGGCGCTCCTCCCTGGCCTGCCTTCTATCATCTCTTTGTAGGCGCCCTTGGATCTTGGAGCAAGTTGGCACAGGTGCTGACCGTCTGGATTCCTCTCACGTTGTGCGCCTGTGGCCTTCTCTACAGCTTTCGCGTCGGGTTGTGGAATATCGGAGTGGAAGGACAGGTGGTGGCCGGTGCCATCGTCTCTACCTCAGTGCTCAGGTTCGGTCTGGAGAGCGGCTCCCCCTTTTTCGTGATCGTCCTGGCGTTCGCAGGAGGGATGCTGGGAGGGAGTGTCTGGGCTATCCTGGCCGGTTTCCTCAAGACCAAGGGGGGCGTCAACGAGATCTTTGGCGGGCTGGGGCTCAATTTCGTAGCGCAGGGAATTACCCTATGGCTCATCTTCGGTCCGTGGAAGCGGCCCGGCGTTGCTTCCATGAGCGGGACAGAGCTCTTCCCTGAGTCCCTGTGGCTTCCGACGTTCCTCTCCTCTAGGCTTTCACCCGCGGGCCTGGTGCTGGCGGTGCTGGCTTTGATGGCTGCAACCTGGGTGCTCAACCGCACAAGGCTCGGGCTGGCCCTCAAAGGTATTGGGAGCAATCCAAAGGCGGCGTATCTTCACGGCCTGAATCCGAACATCTACTTTATCCTTGCCATGGGGCTGGCCGGAGGGTGTGCAGGCTTAGCCGGAGCTTTCCAGGTCACAGGAGTGTATCACCGCCTCATTCCTGTCATCTCCAGCAATTACGGCTATCTCGCGCTTCTGGTGGTGATGCTCGCCAATTATCGAGTCTGGGGATCGCCTTGGATTGCCTTCTTTTTTGCGTGCCTGAATGTGGGAAGTATTCAGCTTCCCATCGTATTGAAGCTGGATTCCTCATTGAGCGGGATCATCCAGGGAGCCTTGGTGCTGACAACCCTTCTGGTGTATGGACTGAGAAATGACCGACCTTGATCTGACCGTTCTGCTGGCTTCCATTGTGGCCGGCGCTGCGCCTATTGTCCTGGCCGTTTTGGGAGAGACGATCTCCGAAAAAGGAGGGGTCATCAATCTTAGCCTTGATGGCTCCATTCTGTTGAGCGCCATGGTTGCCTTTGCCATTGCCTATCAAAGTCACAACCTTTTTCTTGGATTTGCGGGTGGCGCCCTTGTGGGAGCGGTGATGGCAGGACTCGTGGGGTTTTTCAGCATCTTCCTCGGCCAGTCTCAGGTGGCTGTGGGATTTGTTCTCACCCTTACGGCCAGGGACCTTGCCTATTTTCTTGGGAACCCCTATTCGAGACTTTATGGCCCTCAAGCCGGCATGAACCCGATACCGTGGCTTCAGGATCTTCCGGTTCTTGGACCCATCTTCTTCCATCAAAGTCTTCCCGCCTACCTGAGCATGCTCCTGATTCCTCTTGCCTGGTGGTACCTTTACAAAACACCCATGGGGCTTCGCCTCAGGGCAATTGGTGAACACCCGGAAGCGGCCTACGCCAGAGGCACAAACACGCGGGCGATTCAGTTCTGGCATACGGTGGTCGGAGGCCTGTTGGTAGGTCTTGCAGGGGCCACGTTCTCTTTGTGCACCAAGACCGGTTGGGGACGGCCTCAGGGGGCCGAGGGGACGGGATGGATTGCCCTGGCGATCGTCATCTTTGGAGGCTGGCATCCTGTCAAGACGGCTCTGGGAGCCTATCTCTTCGCTTTTCTCCAGATCATGGGAATCCATTTCCAGGGCTGGTGGCCTTCAGTGCCTGCCCAGGTTTTTCAGGTGGCTCCTTTTCCGCTCATGATCTTCACCCTCATTGTCATGCACCTTGCGCAACAAAGCTCGGCACGAACTTCGATCCGGGGATCTCCCTGGCTTCGCGGCTTTTTGCGGGTATTGAGCGGATCAGCGCCTGCGGGACTCGGGAGATCTTTCAGGCCTGAATAGCTGTCCGGGCGCTTGACACTCCGCGGCCTTTTTCCTATAGTTCTTTGAATACTTCATTCCCTTCCCTTCATGAAGCATTCTTGGACAGCCGGGCATTAATGGTTCTTATTGGAGGCCGAAAGGCAGCCGGCCTTAGAGCGGTGTTTCCAGGCTCTTGGAGAAAGGTTTCAAAGGTCAAGAAAAACACAGGAGGACTGAGTGATGAAGACCAGGAAAGTCAAAGATCTGATGGTGCCCCTTGAGGAGTATGCTACGGTGAGCGATGACGCCAGCCTACATGCAGCGGTGCTGGCCCTGGAAGAAGCGCAGAAGAAGTTCCGACAACAGGACCGTTACAAGCACCGAGCGATTCTTGTCCTCGACAAGAGCAGGCGCGTGGTGGGCAAACTCAGTCAGCTTGATGTGATCAAGGGTCTTGAAGGAGGTTACAAGAAAATGGGAGACTTCACGGGGATCTCCCATACGGGTTTCAGTACGGAATTCATTAAATCCATGGTGGACAAGTACGACCTGTGGAAGAAACCGCTGGAAGACGTTTGCCGAAGAGCCCCTCACATCAAAGTGAAAGATATCATGTATACTCCCACGGAAGGGGAATACGTTCCGGAGGAGGCCACCCTGGACCAGGCGCTTCATCAACTCGTCGTCGGCCGACACCAGTCTTTGCTGGTCACGAAGGACGGCAAGGAAATCGTCGGCATCCTGCGGTTGACGGACGTTTTTCAGGAAGTGTGTGAGATGATCAAGGCTTGCCAACTCTAAACCCGCTTCCACCCGCAGACCGAGTTTGGGTTCCTCACGCAGGATTGATTGAAAGCAGGAGGTCGTAAAGCTGGAATGAAATCCAACGAAGCCATCATGGCTTTTTCTCAGAGCGAGAAGATCAAAGCCGGGCTGATTATGATTGCCGGCAGCCTGGAGCTTCTCAAGAACTTGCCGGAAGAAGAGAAGCGGGGGGCATCGAGAATCATTTATATGGATTTGAGCATGCTTGGTCACGAGGTCGGTCTAGCCAGGGTTGTCACAGGGCATGAGGAGTGGAATGAAGTTGAGCGCTTTCTGAACAAAGCGCTTGTGATGTTTGATTCCGGGATAGGGGAAGAGGCCTTGATTCATCTATCCAGGGCCCTGAGCAAAGTGACGAACATAGGGCAGCAATCTATGTCCTATCTCAAAGAGACCGGTCTTCTTTAGCAGGCTGATGAAAAACGCCCATCTGTCCCGCTTCTCCAAAGCCGTCACCCCGGCGCAAGCCGGGGTCCAGAACCGCTTGTTTCTCCTGGATTCCGGCTTCCGCCGGAATGACGAAAAACGGCGTTTTCCGGCTTTTTTCGAGGCCGTCAGAAAAGAGAATAAAAGGGCAGGAACTTGGACCAGCAGAAAATCAAAGAACTTCTGGGAAAGGTGAAGGCAGGGGAGATGTCGGTGGATGAGGCCGTCGCCCGGCTCAGGGACCTTCCCTTTGAAGATATCGACGTGGCCTGCATCGATCATCATCGGAGCATCCGCAGGGGCGCTTCCGAGGTGATCTTCGGAGAGGGCAAAGAGGTTGAGGATATTCTTGCGATCGTAGAGAGGATGGTCGCCCAGGAGGAGAACATCCTGATCACCCGTTTGTCGGCGGAAAAAGCAGAGAAGATCAAGACGAGATATCCCGAAGCCGGCTATTACCCAAGATCACGAGTGCTCACTCTGATGAAGCACACCCCTGAGAGCAGGGGAAAGGGAACCCTCCTTGTCATCAGTGCCGGAACGTCGGATATCCCCGTAGCGGAGGAAGCGGCTGTCACGGCGCGCTTCATGGGAAACGAGGTGGACACCCTTTATGATCTGGGCGTTTCCGGTCTGCACAGGTTGCTCGCTCACAGGGAAAAGCTTCTTAAAGCATCGGTCATTATCGTGGTGGCCGGCATGGAGGGAGCCTTGCCCAGCGTTGTCGGAGGCCTCGTGGATAAACCGGTGATCGCTGTCCCTACGAGCGTCGGCTACGGGGCGAGCTTCCAGGGTATTGCCGCGCTTCTGGGCATGCTGAATTCATGCGCTTCGGGCGTGACGGTGGTCAACATTGACAATGGATTCGGAGCAGGCTATGCCGCAAGCCTGATGAACAGAAAATGACCGTTGTCCGTAGTCCGTTGTCCGTTGCAGAACGCCAGTTGCAAGTTGGATGTGGCAGATTGCTTGTCGTCCGTTGTCCATTGTCAGTTGTGCGTCGTCGGAACCTGGTCGCGGATTGCTGGTCGTCTCCCTTTCTTTCCTTGCACCTTTATCCTCGTACCTTTCACCTCTCGGTTAGGCACTTCTTCTGATCTCCCGGACTCTTGCTTTCACCTGCATAAACTCCTTTCTCTGCTCTTCGCTCCAGCAGGGAAGAAGAGTGTTGTTGTGGAAAAGAGGTTCCGAGGCAAGATCATATTGGGAAGAAGCAACGGCTTTCTCCCACAGGGGAGTGTGAGGGATGGGGGAATATTCGGCCAGATAAGGCATGGCTCCGACCCTGCTCACGAATTCCACGCTTTCTTTCACGGACCCTACAGACTGTCCCGGTAGGCCTGCCAGGACATAGGCGCCAACCTGCTCTTTTGAAAAACCCGCCTTGAGCAGACAACGCACCGCCCTTTCAAAATCCCCTTCCGAAAGCTTCCGGTCGAGGAGTCGGTGCATGGCCATGTCCGATGTCTCAAATCCAAGCCGTATGGTTTTGAACCCGGCGCGCCGGAGAAGCTCCGCCGCTTCAGGGGAGAGTTCCTTTACATGAAGTGCGTTGGGAGTGTGGAACCGAAGGCCGAGGTTCTGTTTCACAAGTTCATCCAGCAAAAGGCCCAGGTGCTTTTCAAAACCCACGAGCAGGGCATCGTCATAAAAGGCGAAGTCCCGTATTCCATGCTCCCTGTGCCGGAGCAGAATTTCCTCCAGAACATGATGAGGATCCTGCCTGAAGAATCGAGGGTTCAAGAAATGGCTCGCACAGTATTCACACCGCTGCGGGCACCCGGTCGATGTTAAGAGCGGAACATAATCCAGGCCGTGGAGCAGGTCGAAAGCAGGAAAGGGAAGTCCCTCCGAGGACGGGGGATCGTTTTCTCCCACCATGCCGAAGTCAAGAAGTTCATCAAGAACTTTTGCCATGCCTTGAAGAGAGACCCCTGTGACGACCCGGTCTGCGCCGGACGTTGAGGTCGCGTGCCCTTCGCAGAGACGGGCGTAAATACCGCCGAGGAGGATCGGAGTCCGAGGATGAACCTCACGAGCCACGGCAATCGCTTCTCTAACGCCGGGATACCAATAGGTCATCAGAGAGGTCACGAGAATGGCGTCAGGTTGCTTGGCTTCCCTCAAGGCGTTCACAAAGAGTTGTTTTGGAATCCCGTATCGGCTATAAGATCTTGGAACATGCTTGAGAGCCGAAGGTCTGGGAGCTTTTTCCCTGAGGAACCTACCGGTTCCATAAGGGCGCCGAACCGGTTGAGCACTTTTTCCCAACGCCGGATGATGAACATCCAGGCAGTCGATCAGGTGAATGTTGAATCCGCAACCCCGGAGATACCCTGCCAGGTAAAGAAGACCAAGGGGCTTTGACCAGAGATCGTAAGCGGCAAAGTCGTCAATCCAGGGATTGATGAGAATTAAGGTGTGCTTCATCGTTTAAGAACCCAAAGAGAGCTTTCAGAAGCAAAGGTATACTACGAATCGCAGGATGACAAAGCTCAAAATTGAAAGGGCAAGAGGCAGATTATGAGAGCGGTTGTTCAGCGAGTAAAGAGTGCGAAGGTGGATGTGGAAGGAAGAACGGTTGGAGAGATCGGGACCGGGCTTCTCGTTTTCCTGGGCGTGGGACACAGTGACTCTGAGAAAGACTGCGAGGTTCTGGCCGGAAAGATCATTCACCTGAGAATCTTTTCCGATGAGCAGGGACTCATGAACCGCTCGGTCCTGGAAATGGGAGGAGGGATCCTGGTGGTGTCCCAGTTTACGCTGTGGGGAGACTGCCTCAAAGGGCGAAGGCCTTCCTTCACGCGGGCTGCGCCGTCTGAGAAAGCCAGAATGCTCTACGAGCACTTCACAGGGCTGATCCGGGAAAAAGGGCTCAAGGTGGCGACCGGGGAATTTCAGGCGATGATGGAGGTCCATCTCGTTAACGACGGCCCTGTGACCATGCTACTGGACAGTGAAAAGGCTTTCTGACAGGCAATGGAGTGTTGACGAGGAGGTATCCGATGGGTTTGAGTCTTTGGCCGAAACCGAACCACACGGCGGG
>Ga0209253_10000700_pt1 | contig 29109 bp, 16 predicted proteins | sample FrelakmetBRP12BR_FD_187145 | JGI IMG/M metagenome (GOLD analysis project Ga0209253, IMG submission 187145) | Freshwater lake sediment microbial communities from the University of Notre Dame, USA, for methane emissions studies - BRP12 BR (SPAdes)... | ecosystem: Environmental > Aquatic >...
GCGCGCTGCCGGAAGGTACTCTGTTACGTGGGACGGACGCGACGAAAGCGGCCAGGTCGTCGGCACGGGAGTCTACTTCTACAGACTCCAGGCCGGTGAATCCGCCCTCGTGAAGAAGATGCTGCTCGTTAAGTAACATGCCCAATAACCGGGGGCACCTGCGAAGGCGCCCCCGGTTCTTCTTTGTTGAACAAGATTGGAACAGATGCCATGGCACGGACACGTTCGCGGCCCTTCGGCACTCCTGTGGTTCCCCTGCTCTTCCTTTTCGCTCTGGCCATGGGCCAGGCATGGTCCGGCACCACCGGAAAAGTCGCCGGCAAAATCGTCGACGGACAGACCGGAGAGCCTCTCGTCGGCGTCAATGTGCTGATTGTCGGGACTACCATGGGGTCGTCGACCAATGTGGACGGGGAGTACTTTATCCTCAACATCCCACCCGGAACCTACTCCATCAGGGCTTCTGCAGTAGCGTATACACCCCTTACCGTCAGTGCCGTCAAAGTGACGGTGGACCAGACCACCAGAATCGACCTCAAGCTCCAGTCGCAGTCCGTGGAAATCGGGGACGTGGTTGTCACCGCAACCCGTCCGATCGTGCAGCGGGACCTCACGTCAACGGTCAGTTCCGTCGGCGGTGACGAGATTGCGAAGCTCCCATTGGAGGATGTTGCCTCGGTGGTCAATTTGCAGGCTGGCGTGGTGGAGGGGCATTTCCGGGGAGGCCGCGTGAATGAGGTGAAGTACCTGATCGATGGAGTCGCTGTCAACGACGTCTACTCGGGGAACTTCAGCATGGAGGCGGAGATCAACAGCCTTCAGGAGGTCCAGGTGCTGAGCGGGACATTCAATGCGGAGTACGGTGAAGCGCTCTCCGGCGTCGTGAACCAGGTGACCAAGGTCGCGGGGGAGGCCTATACGGGAGAGTTTTCAATGTATACCGGCGACTATGTCAGTGGCCGGACCGATCTCTTCCAGAATATCGAACATGTCTCGCCGATGGATCTGTACAATTTCCAGGGGAGCCTGAGCGGTCCGGTTCCGGGTCTTGGCTCTGTGCTCAAGTTCTTTGTCTCCGGACGGTACTTCTATGACGACGGATACATCTACGGCCAGCGCGTTTTCAATCCTCCAGATTCCTCGAACTTCACGGCAAACGACCCGAACCAGTGGTATGTTGGCGCCACCGGTGACGGTGCCTATGTTCCGATGAACTTTCAGAAGCGCATGTCGCTCCAGGGGAAGCTGGCCATCAATATCGGGGGCGCGAAGGGGATCGTTCTCAACGCGCTGTACCAGACACGGGACTATCGGGACTATGATCATGCATTTCAACTGAACCCAGATGGCGACTATCTCCGGTACCAGAAGTCGTTCCTCGGCAGCGCCAGTTACACGGAAGTGTTCAGCGATGCCGCGTTTCTGGATGTCAGCGCGTCAGCTCTGGTCTCCGACTACAAGCAATACGTTTACAAAGACCCCCTCGACCCCCGCCATGTAAACCCGGAGCGTACGCGCGATGCGGGGGCGAATTCGTTCCTGACCGGTGGGACGCAGAACTGGCATTTCTCCCACCGTACGAACACCTATAGCGGGAGGATGGATCTCACTGCGCAGGTCACGTCTGTGCACCAGGTGAAGACGGGTGTTGAGGCTCTGTTTCATATGCTGAAGTACGAAGACTACCAGATTCGCGTTGATGCATCCAGTGGTTTCAAGCCGGCGCTCCCTCCGCCAGGGAGTTTCGACTACAACACCTACAAGAACAATCCGTACCAGCTGGCCTGGTATGCCCAGGACAAGATTGAGCTCGAGTACCTTGTGGTCAACATTGGTGTTCGGTTCGACTACTTCCAACCCGACGGCCAGGCGCTGAAGGACCCCAACAACATTGCGGTTCTTGATTCTCTTCAGCCGCCGTACCCGGATACCTACTTCACCCAGGCGAGCGCGAAGTCACAGTTCAGTCCGCGTATCGGTATATCGTATCCCATTACGGACAGGGGAGCGGTGCACTTCTCGTACGGTCACTTCTTCCAGATACCGGCCTTCGAATTCCTGTACAAGAATCCGAATTTCCGGATACCGCTGACCGGGTCGTTCCCGGAATTTGTCGGGAATACTATCGGGAACGCGGATCTGCAGCCCCAGCGGACAACGATGTATGAGGTCGGGCTGCAGCAGGAGATCGGACCGAACCTTGGACTGACGGTGACCGGCTACTACAAGGACATCCGGAACCTGCTCGGGATCGAGGTGCATATCAAGAATGATTTCAAAAAATACGGCATGTATGTGAACCGCGATTATGGGACCGTGCGCGGGTTCACTGTTTCTCTGGAGAAGCGGCTGAGCGGCGGGTTTGGCGGGACCTTTGACTACACGTACCAGATCGCAAAGGGTAATGCGTCCGATCCGAACGACGATTTCAACAAGGCGCAGGCCAATCCTCCGATCGAGTCGAACAAACAGCTTGTGCCTCTCGCGTGGGACCGGCGCCACTCGCTGAACGTCACGCTGACGGTCGGCGTGCCGGACGACTTTGTCGGGAGCGTGATCGGGAGATTCGGCTCCGGGCTGCCGTACACGCCTTCGTTCCAGAATCAGCGGACCGGCCTCGAGAACAGCGACAATCGACCGCCGTTCTACAACGTCGACCTCTATGTGACGAAATTCTTCAACCTGTCCGGGGTTAACCTTTCGCTCTTTCTGAAGGTGTACAATCTCTTTGACATTGCGAACGAGGTCAATGTCTACACGGATACGGGCCGGGCCGGGTACACCCTCGAGCTGACGCGCTCGCAGGAAGCTCCACGAGGCGTGAACACACTGCAGGAGTTCTACACGAGGCCCGATTTCTACTCCTCACCGCGGCAGGTGATTGTTGGCGCGGCGGTCGCGTTTTGATTGTGATGACGGTACATCCATAAGTCTTTTCGAGGTGTTCGCATGAACCGATGGCGCGTCCTTTCCGTTGTTCTGGCGTTCCTTCTGTGTGCCGGCTCCGGTGCCGCACAGCGGGTCGTTGACAAGAACAAGGGGAATCACAACGAGACCAGGAAAGGGATCATGGATGGGAATCTGGTCTCCACGGTCTACTACAATTTTGGCGAGGTGGCCGACTGGCTGAACGAACCGAGCCGGAGCGGCGTATGGCCAAAGGGGACCAACCACACCTATGTCGACGGGGTGGCAATCGTCGTCCAGGCGGAAACCCAGGATCCGCAGGGGAACCTCATCCATCCCCTCGAGACAAACTATTACGAATACACGCGGTATGATGCGGCCACCGGGGTGACGTACGGATGGTGGCCCCTTCCGGGGTATGCCGCACGATACCAGTCCACGCCGGCCCAAAGCACGGAACCGAACACGTGGCCCTCGCACTGGCCCGACCGGCCGGATGATTGGGACGGCCAGTGGAACGGATTCTTCGGCAAGGGGGTTCAGAACGCCGATCTGGAGACGTACTTCGTCTTTGATGACCACGAAGACCGCGAGTATATCCTCAAGAGCAGGTTCCACCCGGACGCGGAAGACACCTCACGGGGCGGACTCGGCATGCAGGTGCGCGCCCGCGGGTTCCAGTGGTCGCAGGTTCTCTCTGAGGACGTGATTTTCTGGTTCTACGAGATCACGAACATGGGAACGACCGATTATGAAAAAACGCTGTTCGCCGAATATGTGGATTGGGGAATCGGCGGTCATGACAATTCCTCCAACAATGCCGGGAGCTACGACAAGAAGTTGAATATTTCGTATGCGTGGTCGACCGTGTCCTTCGGTAGTCCAGGGAACTGGAGTCCCGTGGGGTACTGCGGGTATGCGTTCCTGGAGAGCCCGGGCATTCATGATGATCGCCGGGACAACGATCAGGATGGTCTCACGGACGAGCGGCGGGACAACGGAGTAAAGGATTTCATTACGAATCCTTATACCGATCCCTTCATTGTCGATGTCGCTCAGGACACAGCGAAATTCCGGGCGTTCTACGGCTACCCCTGGAGGCCGCACTGGGACGCGGATGAGAATGGCAACTGGCGCTCCTACTTCGACCTGAACAAGAACGGAAAGTGGGACAACGGTGAATCGCTCAACGATGATGTCGGTACCGACGGCATCGGTCCGCTGGACGACGGTTACACCGGGCCAGATGCGGACGGGACCGAGGGGAACGGCCGGCCCGACCAAGGCGAACCGAGTTTCGGGATTCTGGACAAGGACGAGTCGGACCAGCTGGGCTTGACGGGGTTCCTCATCTCTGCGGTTCACACGTACGATCTGAACAACGACGAGAAGAACTGGAAGGCCCTTTCAGCGCTTCCGGCCCCGCCCGAACAGCAGCCCTCGTTGATTGGTGTCAATCTGGCCAACCACTTCTCGAGCTATCTTTTTCACCTCTATGGAAGGAATACCTACAGTGCGAGGACCGGTACCCGTCAGGAAACCGGCGAAACGGAACGGTTCTCGATGGCCCTGATCTACGGCCTGGATCTCAACGATCTGTTCCGCAGGAAGAAGACGGTCCAGCAGATTTACAACGCCAATTACCAGTTCGCCAAACCACCGGACAAACCGATTATCAAGGCGATTGCCGGAGACCGGCGGGTGACGCTCTACTGGGATGATCGTGCCGAAAAGACCTTCGATGCCTTCTATCAGAAATTCAACTTTGAAGGATACCGGATCTACCGGAGCACTGAAGCGAACTTCCTGGAGAGCAAACTCGTCACGGATGCCTACGGCAAGCCCACATACCGGAAACCGATCGTGCAGTTTGACCTGGCCGACGGAGTCAAGGGGCTGCATCCTATCGACGTGAACGGGGCCCTGTTCTACCTCGGCGATGACACGGGACTCCAGCATTCGTTTGTGGATTCCACCGTGCAGAACGGTCAGACCTACTATTATGCGGCGGTTGCATACGATCAGGGGTTCACCACGACCACGATCGAAGGTGAATTCCTGGGGATTCCGCCGTCGGAGACTCCGAGCATCATCAAGGTGGACATCAACGGGCGGGTGAAAACGGACGTCAATACTGCCGTGGTCACGCCGAGGGCTCCATCGGCGGGCTACGTGGCTCCCACGCTGGCCATGGTGGCCGCAAGCGGGCCCGGAACCGGTACAGTGACGGCCACAATTCTGGATCCCGATTCCCTCCGGAACAATCACGCGTACAGAATGGAGTTCGTCGATTCCTCGGCATTTCACGACAACCCCTCGCCGGCCTACCGCGTCCTTGATGCAACGAGCCGCGATACCGTCATTGCTCTCACGGCTCTCAAATCACAGACCGAACAGACGAGGATTGTCAACGGGATGGCATTCACGATCGTGAACGATCCTGACGTGACGATCGACCAAAACAAGACCGGCTGGAAGACCGGGAACAGCAACTATGTTGTCCAGGTCGGTTTCGACTCGCGCTATGCGCCGGCGTATCAGGCCCGCCGGGTGGACTATCCGGCCGACTTCGACGTCACGTTTACGGCGAAGGGGCAGGGGGACATGTCGTTTCCGGGGAGCAGCTTCAGTGAACCGCAGCCGTCCAACATCCGGATCAAGAACCTGACCGAGAACACGGACCATGTGCAGTTCATCTTCTTCGACGACAACAGCGACTCCACGTTCAACGACCAGGACGCGATCTTCATCGTGTACGGAGACTCGGCGGGAAAACCGGCGACCACGTTTCCCGATGCACGGAAGAGCTGGTCGGTGTCGCTGTTCCAGGACACGTCGATTGCGGAAGCCCAGCGGCGCCCTCCCCAGCCCGGGGATGTGTACCATATTGCCACAAGGAAGCCGTTCCGGACGGGCGAGTATGTTGGCTTTGTCTCCACCAGCCCGGGCTTCGACGCCGTTAAGGCTCAAACCGATCTGGAGGATGTCGCCGTGGTGCCGAACCCCTATGTCGGAGCCGCATCATGGGAATCCCAGACGACCTCGGTGTCGGGGAGAGGCGATCGAAGGATCTACTTCGTTCATCTCCCGCGAGTGTGCACCATCCGTATCTACACGATTAGCGGGAGGCTGGTCCAGACGCTGGAGCATTTCGCATCGGTGGACAATGGCCAGGAAGCCTGGAACCTTGTCTCACGCGACGGAATGGATATCGCGTATGGAGTGTATGTCTACCATGTGGATGCTCCGGGCATCGGAACCCGGATTGACAAGTTCGCCATCTTGAAATAGGGCATGTCTCCATGGAAAAGCACATCGTCATACGGGTCATTGCCTGTCTTCTGCTTCCCTGCCTGTTGTCGGCGCAGGGCTCTAAGAACGTCGCCAAGACCGGCACGGTGGCAGCGCCGTTCCTTGAAATTCCGGTCGGAGCCTCCGCGATAGGCATGGGAACGGCATTTGTCAGCATCGCCAACGACGTCACGGCGCTCTACTGGAACGCCGCGGGCATTGCCGCCCTGCAGCAGAACGAAGCAGCAGCGATGCACACGAATTGGATTGCCAACACGAAGTTCGATTTTGCCGGAGTCGTCATCCCCATCAGTGGTTTCGGGACAATCGGAGTCAGCGTAACATCGCTGGGGATGGACGATATGAAAGTGCGCACAGTGGAGAAACCGGACGGGACGGGCGAGTACTTCAGCGCCAGTGATTTGACCGCCGGGATTTCTTACGCCCGGCAGTTAAGCGACCGGTTCGCCATCGGGTTCACGGCGAAGTACATCCAGCAGAACATCTGGCACGAAACCGCTTACGCGTTTGCCCTCGATGCCGGGACGACATTCCGGACCGACCTGATCGGCGGCCTCGTTATCGGCGCGTCGGTCAGCAATTTCGGCAGCGCGATGAAAATGTCCGGGCGCGACACGCGGGCCTTCTACCGGGTCGATCCGACGAAGCTGGGCTCGACAGAACAAATACCATACAATATCGAACTGGAGTCGTGGGATCTCCCGCTGCTCTTCCAGTTCGGTCTCTCCACCAATCCGGTGAAGACGGACGACTACCGGTGGACGGTTGCCGTGGACGCGTTACACCCGAGCGACAACTACGAGAGCGTGAATGTCGGCACCGAGTTTGCTTTCCAGGATTTCCTCTTCGTCCGCGGCGGGCTGCATTCGCTCTTCCTGGACGAGGCGGAAGGCTTGTATTCCTTCGGGGTGGGTGTGGCGTCAAGCTCGCTCTTCGGCACCACGAACATCCGGTTTGACTATGCGTTCCGGGACATGGGGAGGCTGGAAAACGTCCACGTGTTTTCTCTGGGGGTCCGCTTTTGATCCTCTTTGCGAAAAGGCCCGGGCCCATTTCGCCGCACGCACACCTCATCCCTCTTCTCGGTCTCCTCGTCTGCGTGTATGCCGGACAGGCACAGCAGACCGATGATCTCACGGCGTTCTATTCCATCGCCGATTCAGGGTCCGCCGCCGCTCCGGTAGCCAGGGCCGGAACGATCACGATCACCGCCAGAGAATTCCTCCTTGGATATGAGTTCGGTCCGGCCTTTGTCAAGCGCCAGAAAGAATCTAAACGGCGCTACGTGGAATTCCTCGTCAACGAAAAACTTCTCGCGCTGGACGGTTACGAACGCGGTCTTCACCGCTCGGCCCGCGCACGGGCAACCCTCGAAGAGATCGAGGGGGACCTTGCGACGGAAGAGCTCTACAAGGAGGATGTGGGAAGCCGTGTGACAGTGACGGATGCCGAGATTCAGGAGGCCGTCCGCCACCAACAGACGACCGTGTCCCTCGAGTGGATCTTCTGTGCCTCGAAGGAGGATGCGCTCCGGGCTGCACGCATCCTGGCAGGAGGGGGGTCTTTTGATTCGCTCTTTGTCCGTTTTTTGGGAGATTCCATAAAACCGGATGACCGTCGTCTCGAAACGACGCGATTCAAGCTGGGCCGCACCAACCCCGGATTTTCGAGGGCGATCGATACGCTCACGGTCCGCTCTTCGTCCGCTCCGATCGCCGGGCCCGACGGTTGGTACATCGTGAGGGTCTCCAACATCACGATGAACGCGCTCCCGACCCAGACCGAAATGTTCAGACTCCGTTCCGACGCGCGGCGCGCACTTCACCAGGCGAAGTCGGACAGTCTCTCCGATGCCTATGTGCGGGGCATCATGGAAAGCTCCGCTCCCGTAATCCAGCGGCCGGTGTTCAACCTCCTTGGAGCGTACCTTGGCACAAAGGTCTTGAAGGGAGACACCCTGCAGCGGTGGGGGGTGTTGAAGGAGTTTCCGGATCTCGCCGCGTCGCCCGAGAGTGCCGTCGCCGCTTCCTCTCACCTGCAGCTCGTTGAGATGAGAGAGGGCGGCTTCGCGCTTCGGGAATTCCTGGCGTGGTACCGGGCACGCGAGACCTCCATCCGGCTCAGCACACGGTCAGCGCAGGCGTACTTCAGCTCGGTCGAGAGCATGATCTGGCGCATGGTTCGCGATCGCCTCCTCATCCGGCGTGCAAGGGAGCGACACCTGCAGGAGAGGGACCAGGTTCGCCAACAAATGAAATGGTGGGAGGAGAAAATTCTCTATGATCTGGTGAAGGAATCGTTGGTTGATTCCGTCCGCCCGGGAGATCAGGCAGTGCGGGCATATTACGACGCTCATGCCCGTCGCTACCGCGATAGGAACGACGCGGTCCTGCCGTACGAGAGGGCGAAGGACGATGTGCGGAAAGACCTTTTTGAGGAGGAATACACAAGGCGCCTGTATCGCCGGCTCGCGGTGCTTCGGAAGCGATACCCGGTCACGGTGTTCGAGAAGACCCTTGCCTCTCTTCCCGTTGACGCTGAAGCGGAGCCCAAAGCCATTGATGTGTACGCGGTGAAGAAGGGCGGCACGCTGCCGCGGCCCGCGTTTCCCTCCATCGACTACGAGTGGCAGGTGTGGAGGTAGATGCCCTCATGAAGACGCATTTGCGGGGCGGTTTTACCATGCTGCGAAAAGGGTGTTTGCTGGCAGGTGCGTTTTTCGTGTTGGGCTGCGGAGGCAAGAGTGGACCGGCCGGCGGGGATGACTCCGGTGTCGTCCTCACATACTGGCCGGCTCCGAATGCCCAGGAAGTTCAGCTCGCCGACAGCCTTGTACGGGTATGGAATCGTCTCCATCCCGGGATCCAGGTGCGCATGCAGCCTATTCCCGTCAGTCAATCCACGGAAGAGGTCCTGCTCGCCGCAATTGCCGGGAAGACGACGCCGGACGTCTGCTCCAATATCTGGCCCGGCTCGCTACACGATTTCACGCAGGCGGGTGGGCTGATTGCTCTGGACAGGTTCCCAGATTTCGATTCGGTCGCTGCGGGACGGACGCCGTCTCCACTGCTGGAAACCTTCCGCTCGGCGGACGGGCATTTCTACCAGATTCCCTGGAAGACAAACCCCGTCATGATGTTCTATAATGTAGAGCTTCTGGAGTCTGCAGGTGTGCGTGAGGTCCCGCGGACATACGGTGAGTTTCTGGCAGCAGGTGCGAAAGTTTCACGCGATACGAGCGGTGACGGCCAGACCGACATCTGGATGGGGGAGCGGGATATCCGACCGATCTGGTGGCAGCGGTGGTTCGATTTCTACTCGTTTTACATCGCTGCCTCGGGAGGAAGAACACTGTTTGACAAAGGAGAGGTGGCGTTCGACACGCCGGCGGGCGTACAGGTGATGGGGTTCTTTCAGGAGTGTTATCGCCGCGGATACTTCCCCCGCACTTTCTATCAGGGAGGCGATCCATTCCTGCTGGGGAAAAAAGCAACGCACTTCGCTGGTCCCTGGCAGATCGCCGCAATGCAGAAGTTTGCGCCAACGATGCGCTTTGGCGTCGCGCCGCTTCCGGTTCCGGACGGGTACGAGGGACCCGTGTATACATACGGAGATTACAAGAATATCGCGGTCTTCAGCACCACACGCCATCCTGCGGAGGCGTGGGCCTTCGTGAGGTTTCTTGTGACCGCGCAGCATGACCTGCTGCTCCTCGAACTCTGTAACCAGATGCCGGTGCGCGGAGACCTTCTCTCAAACCCTCTTTTCGGGGAGTATTTTCAGAGGAACCCGAAGATGGCTCAATTTGCCCGGCAGGTTCCCACCACGAGGGGGATGGATGTGGTTCCGGACCTTAAGGAAATCTTTGACGGCATTGCGCAGGCCTACGAGCGCTCCGCTGTCTATGGCGCCATCCCTCCTGAGCAGGCGGTTGCTGATGCCGCCAGGCGGGCACGCGCGATCATTGAGTGGAACAAATGAGACTACGCCGGATGCGTAAGCTCCGTTCTTCCGAAAAGACGGCCTACGGCCTCATCCTGCCGTACGTCCTCTTCTTTCTGGCGTTTGCGGCGTACCCCCTGGTGTTCTCGCTCGTTCTGATGTTTCACCGATGGAACATTGTCACGCCGATGGAGTGGATCGGGCTGAAGAATTTCTCACGGCTGGCGGGCGATCCTCTCTTTTTCAAATCTCTCGGAAACACGCTGGTGTTCCTCGGCTTCCACATTCCCCTGCAGGTGACAGTGGCGCTTGCCTTTGCCCTGTTGCTCAATTCCAGAATCCGGGGGAGGGGGTTCTTCCGCGCGGTCTATTTCTTCCCCGTCGTGGTGTCCGGCGTGGCGGTGACGATTCTCTGGCAGCAGCTGTACGCCTTCGACAACGGCGTGTTGAACTCCATCCTGACCAGTTTCGGGATGCCGCGTGTTCCGTGGCTGGTCGATTCCAGTGTGGCGATGGCTTCCATTGCCCTGATGGCGACCTGGAAGAACGTCGGGATCTACATCGTCCTCTTTCTTGCCGGACTACAGAATATCTCGCGCGAGCTATACGAGGCCGCCGAACTGGATGGAGCCAGTCCGTGGCAGGTTTTCTTCTCCATTACCCTCCCGATGCTGAATCCGACAATCATCGTTATCGTCGTCCTGTCGACGATCGGCGGATTCTCTTTGTTCATCGAACCGTATGTCCTGACCGGCGGGGGACCGATGCAGAGCACGCTTTCAGGGATGCTCTACATCTACAACCAGGCCTTCTATTTCAATCACATGGGATATGCCGCGACTCTGGGGTTCGTCTATGCGATGATCATCCTGGCGGTTGTCCTGTTGCAGCGGAAGTTGATCGAATCGGAGCCGGTTCAATGAAAAACCTCTGGAAATATGCCGGCCTTCTGTTGGGTGCTGTCGTTTTCGGCTACCCCTTTCTCTGGATGATCGCAGGCTCGTTCAAGCCCGAGATGGAGATCGCCCGCCTGGGGCTCTGGTCGGACCATTTCACCGCGCAGGGCTATACCCTCGTCATCTCGAAGATCCCGATTGCGCGTGCGTTCGTCAACAGCATTCTTGTGTCGTTGTGCGTGACGGGGTCGGTGGTTCTGTTCGGTTCGATGGTGGGATACGCGCTGGCCCGGCTTCGCTTTGGCGGCCGCCGGGTGCTCTACCTGGTGATCCTCTTCACCATGATGATTCCGTTTCAGATTGTCCTGATCCCGCAGTACATTCTCATGGTGAAGCTTGGCTGGACCGACACGTACCTGGCGCTTGTCGCGCCGACGATGATGAGCGCTTTCAGCATCGTTCTGTTCCGGCAGTTCTTCATGGCGATACCCCAGGCATTGATCGATGCCGCAAGGATCGACGGGTGTTCGGAGCTCCGGATCCTGTTTACCGTGGTCTGGCCGCTCTCGCGTCCCGTGATCGTCACCGTCGCCGTCTTGACCTTTATGACGAGCTGGAACGAAGTGCTGTGGCCCCTGATGGTCGTTCGGGAGCGCTCGTTGATGACGATGCCGCAAATCGTCACCCTCTTCACGATCGGCGGGGAGGCGGAATCGCAGCTGGGAGCACTCCTTGCCGCGGCGACGTTGTTGTCTCTTCCGGTGATCATCGCCTATGCCTTCTTCCAGAGGTATTTCATCGAAAGCATGGCTTCCAGCGGGTTGAAAGGGTAGGCTCGTATGTTCCTGAAGCCGGGTCCTGAAGGGGGGAACAGGGGGTCACTCTGTTCAGAGTTCTCAGGTGGAGATGTTGCGCAGCTGGGCTGTCGCGCTTGCTCCCGCAAAAGAGAGTGCGGGGCGGGCAAACCCACGGCTCTGTCGACTCGAAAGGCTCGTAGAGTGCGCTCGTGAAGCAGAATCGTAGATCGACTGAATCGGCCTGCTCTTCGTTGACAGTAGGATCGCGGAGGCCCTCACACCTATCCGGCTTGATTCTGGGACTAGCATGACGCCACTTCAGTATCGGGTACCGGCTGCGGATCTTACCACCGGATCGAGTCTCGGAAATGCACTGGCGTTTGCGCGGCTTGACGCACTCAGCAATTGCCGCGGCCTCTGGAGCGCTTCGGACAACCGGTACTATGCGGGGGAGTGGATCGTTGATATCCTTGCCGGCGGGGACATCCTCGCGGCCGGCGATACGATCTTTTCTCCGGAGTCTCAGACAACGCTGTATGTCGGGAACGACTGTGTTGTCGAAAAGCGGTTTCTACTCCCGCTCCTTCCCGCGGAAGACGGTGTCGCTCCCCCCCCGGAGTTGCAGGCGGCAATCGTGCTGGTCCGTATCACCCGCACCGGACCCGGGGCTTCCGAGATGCGTGTTCGTCATACGATCACGTTTCCCGCAGTCGAAAGCCCTCTTTTCACCAAACAGCCTTTGCCGTCGGAGACGGAGGTTCGTGTTGCGATAGTCCCTCTGGACACGTCCTGGGAGGTTGCCACGGTTGGGGCTCCGGCCGAGGCCAGGGTGTTCGGGTCACCGTTGGTCGCGGTCTCGGCGACGAGCGACGACAGGAAGCTGACGGCGGAATATGTCCTTGCGCCGGGCGGGGCCGCCACGATGGAGCTGTCATTTGTCCTGGCGTTCTCTCCAAACGGGATCGCGGAAGCCCGCCGTCTCTTCATGCGATGCCAGAACGGCGGGGATCTTCTCCGCCGCAGCCGTGAGGCATACGCGGCGCTCCTCGCACGGACGCAGATCGTAACGCCCGACCCGGTCATCAACCACGGGCTGCAATGGGCAAAAGTGAACATGCTCCGGGTGCAGCACCGGTACAGGATCGGGTGGGGATTCACCAATGACCCGCCCCAGGATATCGTTGTGATCCGGGACCTTGCATGGTACATCCTCGGGTCCGACTACTTCACGCCGGGGTTTTCGCGCGCATTGATCGAACTGACCGAGCGGTTTGCGTATCACGAAGGGGGCAAGCTGACGGAGTACCTGCATGCCAATGAAGATCCGCCTGTCCGGCACGATTACGCACTGAACATCAATGATGACACGCCGCTGTTCGTCTGGGCCCTCTATCATCACGCTGCGACGTGCGGGGGGGAGTACCCGTTCGGGCGCGTCTACCCGCTGATGAAGCGGGCTTGCGACTGGATCCTCGGCCAGAGGGAGGACGGCCTCGTCCGGTGTCACGCAGAGGGGACGGGTGTATGGGGTATCTGCAGCTGGAGAAACATCATCGACCGCTACAACCTGACCGGCGCCGTCACTGAAATCAATGCGGAGTGCGCCTTCGCGCTCGCCCTGACAGCGGAGGCTGCACGTGCTCTAGGACTCCGGGACGAAATGGAATATTACGGGGATGCTTCCCGGAGCATCAAAGAAGCGATGAACTCCCTGCTTCTCTCAGAGAAAACAGGGATGTTTCTCCTTGCGCTGGCCAACGATGGGACCCGCCACCATGACGTGACGGGCGACCTTATTTTTCCTGTGATGTTCGACGTCGCTGACGGTGTACTGAAGCATCGCATCCTGAAACGTCTGACAGATCCCGACATGTGGACGCCATTCGGTTCGAGAACGGTCAGCACCGCGGAGAGCAACTATGACCCCGATTTCGGATACCAGCTCGTTGGCGGTGTCTGGCCGAACCTGACCGCGTGGGTAGCCTACTGCGTGCGGGGGGACAATCCCGGGAAGCTTGTGGAAGGCATGCGCAATATCTACGCTCTTGCCGAAACCGCCCGGCCAGCCGACTATGGAAATGTTGTACCCGGCCAGTTCCCCGAACGGCTCCACGGCGTCACGAATGTCAGCCGCGGGATGACCATGAGTCCGTGGACTCCCCCAACATACCTCTGGCTTGGCGTTGAAGGACTCATGGGGGTCAAGCCATCCCCCGGCGGTTTGAAGGTCAACCCGGCAATCCCCGCGACGTGGGAGTGGACGTTCCTTCTGGGAATGCCGTGGAGAGACCAGGTACTGACGGCCGTGTTTCACCGGGGGAAGATCTATAGCACGCACCCCCTTGAAAGCGACCATCCCGTGATGATCGGGGCACGGCTTCCAGCGTCAGCGGAGAATGAGCAGATCGTGGCCGTTGCGTTCCGGTTCGACAGCGATATCTATCTCTTTGCTGCAAGCGATCAGGAGTGCGAGGGGACGGTCGCCATTCAACATTCACGGGGGACCGTCAGGGAGCAGGTGAAACTTGCCGCAGGAGGTCTGGTCCACACGCGGTATCTCGGGGTTTGTGAGAAGGAGTAGCATGTGATGTCCCGGAAGATGATGAGCCCTTTGACAAGGTCGATCCTTTATCGGTTGCTCCTCCTCGTTGCGTGTCCGGCCGTCGTGTTCGCCGGCGCGGGGACACAGCCGTTGGCCCGCACCTTTACCGCCGGTTACGGACAGGTCGAGGTTGGCGGAAGATATGCCGGAGCGGAGTTTCACGGGAGCAGGCCGCTTCCGTCCCGCATCAGCTTCTACTCGCCGGTTGCCAACAGCATCGACTTGAGCACCGATTACTGGCACCGGGGTGACTCCAGGCCGTTCAGCATCGGAGTCCGGATCGGGCGCGGCCCGAAGCGGTGGGTCGGAAGAGAGCCGTGGACCTACACCGTGCGTCCTCACACGGTTTCCTTTTCCCGACGGGACAGCACGCTCGATTGGAGTCTCACGTACGAGTTTCTCTTCCAGGAGCCGGGTATGGTCGTGCGGCTTACCGCGCGGAACCGGACCTCGATTCCCCTGGCTCTTGAGATATATACGCACGTGATTGCGACACTGCGAACGTGCCAGAGTTATGCCCGTGTCGATACCGCCTGGACGGAGCTGGAAGCGACCGGACAGGCACTCGGATTTCACTTCGATACTCGAGCGGCCGACAGCGCAGTCGTTTTTGTCGGCAATGCCGGCGATCGGCCGGTAGACTGGACATCGAGTGCCGCCTCAGCGGGCATTGCCGAAGACGGTTCGTCCTCCTGGATTGCGAGTGACGTTCCTCTCGATCATCGTGTCATGCCGCGCGGTAAAGGTGGAAAACCCGTGGCGGCCTTTCTCTACAGGAAAATGCTTGCCCCGGGCGATTCCCTTACGGTTGTTCAGGTTCTCGGCAGTTGCAGGGGGGAGAGTTGGCCCGTTGTTGCCCGGCGGTCGGTTTCGGCCTGGAAGCAGGAGACCGGAGAGTACGACCGGCTCATCAGCGAAAAGGCCGCAGGATTCCCGGCGGTAGGGACGGGTGATCCATGGCTTGACGAGACCGCTCAATGGGCCCGCGGACTCATTGAAGCAAACGCGCATTTCCTCGATGGGGAGGTCATCCCCATGCCCTGCCCCGCGGAATACAATTTCTTCTTCACGCACGATCTGCTCTTGACGGACCTGGGAGCAGTCCACTTCGACCTGAAGAGGGTGAAGCGAGACCTCATCTATCTTCAGAATCATTCGCATGACGGCATTCTCCCCCATGCCTATTACTGGAGGGACGACGGCTTCAAGACGGAGTATTGCACTGCCGACAATTGGAACCATCTCTGGTTCATCCTGGTCGCGGCGAAGTATCTCCGCCATTCTCATGACACAGCGACGGTCTCGCGTCTCTTCCCGCTGGTCAGCAAGAGCCTCAGCCAGATCCTTCAGCAGAAGAGACTGGACGGATTGATGTATGCCTACCGCCCCGATTGGTGGGACATCGGGCGCCGGGAGGGGCCACGCGCCTACATGACGATCCTGGCGATCCGGGCTCTCCGCGATTTCGTCTTCATGAGCGCATTTCTCGGAAGGGAGACTTCCCGCCTGGTGAACTACGAGGCGCTCGCGGATGAAATGCAGGCCTCCCTTCTGATGCGGCTGTGGAATGAACAGGACGGGTACCTGATGAGCTATAACGGCCCGGACAAGGACAATCACGTGTACATGGGATCGCTTCTCGGGGTGGTATACCAGTCCTTGCCCTTGCCCCAGATGAACCGCCTCGTGCGGACGGCGGCCGCGAGGCTCCTCGACCCGAAGATCGGCATACGGACGGTCGACCCTCCGGACTTCCACCGTGATTCGGTCCGGGCGTATTTCGCGTTCGTCGGCAATGAAGCCGGCGATCCCTTCATGTACGCGAACGGTGGCGTCTGGCCGCACGCGAATGCCTGGTTCGCTCAGGCGCTGGCTGTGACCGGACAGACCCGGGAGGCCGTGGATTTTCTGCGCACGACCATGAGTTTGGAAGGAGTGCTCCGCAGCCCGAAGGGCCAGCCTGCGTTCTACGAATACCGGTACGCCGACAGCACCGCAACGGATTACGGGAAAGTGGACAAGCCGTCGTTCCTCTGGTACGGCGGGATGTATTTCGCGGCGTTGTACCGCCTGCTGGGGGTTCAGGACAATTCCTGGAACCTTGCGATCGGGGACGATGATTCCGCCTTTGCAGCAGCCGGCTGGGGACTTGCTTTTGGCCGTGATCATCACTTCAGTGTTCATCGTGAGGGGCAATTTCTCCGGAGCTTTACAGCCGGGGCGCTTCAGGTTCCTTCCTGCGTCTTGCCGCTCGACATTGGCGGGGCGGGAGACTGGAGTGCGACGTTCGGGGCTGTGGGTGACCCGTACCTCAGGAATGCGAACGCCATTGTCCATACCGTACGATATCGCGGCAGAACGCTGACGATGGAGGTCTCCTCGTTCGACGGCCACCGTGTGACAGTCGAAGTAGCAGCCTCGTCCGGACCGCTTGAGGTGTTGCTGGACGGCCAGCGTGCTGGCCCGCTGGTGACCCGGGATAAAGGAAAGCCCGGGCAGGTTTTCGCGGTCTCCTTCAAGGGATCGGCCAGGAAACAGATACTCTCCATAACCTTCTGAGAACTGCATGAAAGTCGCTCAACTGGAGAAGCCGCATGCGTTGCACGTAAAGACCAAGGACCTGCGGCGGCTGGAACCGAACGAAGTGCTGGTCAAGGTCGAAGCCTGCGGTGTGTGTGGGACCGATGTCCACATCGTTGAAGGAAAATCCCGGTCGACGCCACCTGTCGTGCTCGGTCATGAATATGCGGGCATCGTTGAAGACCGGGGGACCGGCACTTCGGGTTTCAAGGACGGAGATCATGTCGGCGTGGACCCGAACATTTCCTGCGGTGTATGTTTCTACTGTCGCCGCGGTCTTGTCCATCTGTGTGAAAGCCTCCGTGCCCTGGGCGTGGATATCGACGGTGGGATGGCGCAGTTCAGCATTGTTCCGGTGAACCAGCTCTATCATCTTCCATCGGGAATGCCTCCGGAGCGGAGTGCCTTCGTCGAGCCCGTTTCGTGCGCGATTCACGGCATCGACAAAGCCGGTATCAAGCCCGGGGATACTGTCCTGATTCTGGGAGGCGGAGCGATCGGTTTGGTCATGCTCCAGCTTGTGCGGCATGCCGGCGCGGCTCGCACGATCGTGGTGGAGCCCTTCGAGCACAAGCGCGAGATTGCCCGGCAGCTTGGTGCCGACCTTTTGTTGAATCCCCGTATGGATGATGTCCACGCGGCGGTGATGGACCTTACCGCTGTCGGCGCGGACGTTGTCATCGAATGTGCGGGGACGCCGGGAACCATGAAGCAGTCCATCGATCTCGCCCGCCGGGGGGGCACTGTGGAATTCTTCGGGGTTTGTCCGGTCGGGGAGACGATTGCAGTGGAACCGAACCAGGTCTATTTCAAAGAACTGACCATCGTTGGCTCGTACGTCAATCCCCACACCTTTTCCCGATCCATCACCGTCCTCGAATCGGGCATCGTCCGCGTGGAGCCGCTGAAGGCGGACAATTTCCCGCTGGAAGGTGTCCATGAGGCACTCTCGTGGCTGCACGACGGGAGAACGCTCAAGAGCATCATCCGGCCCAATTCATGAAACCCTCTCCTGACATTACATGTATCGGCGAAGTGCTGGTCGACTTCGTCTCAACGACATCCGGCGTATCGCTGTCGGATGCTCCTGCTTTCGCGAAAGAAACCGGGGGAGCGCCTGCCAACGTGGCCGTCGCACTGGCAAAACTGGGGACGCGGTCGGGGTTTGCCGGGAAAGTAGGAGATGATCCCTTCGGCCGGTTCCTCGCGCGTTCCCTCGCCGAACAGGGAGTCGACGTTACCGGCCTCATCTTTGACACGGTTCACAGGACCCGCCTGGCGTTCATCTCTCTGACGACATCGGGCGACCGGGATTTCGCGTTCTGGGAACAACACCCGGCGGACGAGCAACTCACCGAGAGGGATATCAAGTTCTCGCACCTTGCCGGTTCGAAGATCATCCATATCAGCTCCTTCTTGCTTCTCAAAGACCCGGCCCGGTCGACTGCTTTTCAGCTGGCCGAACGCCTTCAGCGGACGGGATGCAGGATCTCGTTCGATCCGAATCTCCGGCTCTCGCTCTGGCGGTCCAGCGGGGAGGCGCGCCGTGCAGCGGTTCACATGATCAAGTTCACGGACATTCTCAGACTGAACAAGGAAGAGGCGCTTTTCCTGAGCGGCCGAAAGGACGCCAAATCGGCCGCTGAATCATTTCTCCGGCTGGGGCCGAAGCTGGTCATTGTCACATACGGCGAGCATGGCTGCTCGTTTCATGCAGCGTCGTGTCACGGGACAGTCCCAGGATTTGCGGTGCAGGCCGTGGATACCACGGGATGCGGAGACGCATTCCTCGCCGGCGTGCTCCACCGGCTGGTGGCGGCCGGCGATCCGCTGGCGAACCTGACCGAAGCCGCACTCGTTCCCCTCTGCCGATACGCCAATGCCGTCGGCGCGATTACCGCACTCGGATACGGTGCGGGCTCGAGCCCGAAGGCCAGTGCTGTCGAAGAATTTCTGAAAGGCGTTCGATGATCTCATTCCTCATTGTTGGCTGGTTCTCGCTCACGAGTCCCTGCCCCCAAGGGCCGACTGCTGATCCAGTCAATTTGGCACACCTCCGCCATCTCACCGAAGCCATCCCGTTTTACGGTGACACGGTGGACATCGTTCACATCTACGCCAACTACCCCGACTATCAATGGGTAAGTGCAGCGGAGTCCGGTCCGGAGGGCATTGCCTGTGTGGACGATGCTGCGCGCGCCGCGGTTGTGTATCTCAGGCACTATGAGCTCCGCGGCGATCCCACCAGTCTTCAGCACGCCCGCTCACTCCTGAAATTCGTTCTGAAAATGCAGGCGGAAAACGGCGAGTTCTACAATTTTGTCCTTCAGGACCGGAGCATCAACATGCTCGGGAAGACCAGCTACAAATCGTTTGGCTGGTGGGCATCCCGAGCCATCTGGTCGATGGCTCTCGGCTCACGGGTATTGAGTCGCACCGATCCTTCCTTTTCCGAGATGCTCAGGACCGCGGTCCGGAAGTCCTTCCCTCACGTAGCCCGGCTCCTGAAAGAATACAATGGCACCAGGGCAATTGGCGGGTATGAAGTGTCGCGCTGGCTCCTGTACGAGTCGGGAGCGGACGCGACATCCGAGTTGCTTCTGGGACTTACCGAATATCTCTCGGTCGAACGGGATCCAAGCCTGAATGCCGTGATCCGAAACCTTGCCGAAGGGCTGATGACGATGCAGGACGGCGACGTCAAGACCTTTCCTTACGGAATGCACCGTTCCTGGGAGACCACCTGGCACATGTGGGGAAACGGTCAGACGCAGGCACTGGCGACGATCGGCCAGAAGCTCGGGGAGCGGTCCATGATAGTGTCTGCCGAACGGGAAGCGATTGGATGGTATAGCCGGCTGATTATCGGAGGGTTCCTGAAGGAGATGGATCTGAGGAGTCCGGAGAAGAAAGCGGCGTTCGAACAGATCGCCTACGGAGTACGGCCGATGGCTGTCGGTCTGTTGCGACTCCGTGATGCGACAGGAAAGCGAGAGTATCTTGTCATGGCCGGCCTTGCGGCATCCTGGCTGTTCGGGAACAATGCGCTCAATCAGCCGATGTACGACCCGGCCACGGGCCGTTGTTTTGATGGCATCCAGGATTCGACAACGATGAACAGGAATTCCGGCGCTGAATCCACCATTGAAGCATTGCTGACCATTCTTGAGGTAGGGGAATATCCTGAAGCGGAGAAGTATCTCCACTATAAGAAGGCAAGGCAGGGAGCAACAGCGCGATACATCTACGGAGTCTTCTCGGGGAAGCAAGGGGAGGAAGTGACGCTGGCGTTGGACCTCATGGAAGGATCAGTGAAGGTGATGGAAGGTCGCGACAGCAAGCTGTTCCTCCAACAAGTGCACTGACGGAGTTGGTTTCCATGAAACGTCCTGTGTCATTCATCACACATGTGATTCCGTCTTGCGGTCTTGCGCTCTTTCTAGCGTTGTTCCTCGTTGCTCCGGGCAGGTCCCAGCAGGTCACGATCGGACGGATCGAGCAGATGCCGAACAACCCGTCGCCGTACCTTATGCGGGATTGGAAACAGGTGGCCAGGGGGTATGATTCACTGGTGTTCAACCCCGCTCTCTCCGGACAGTACCTTCCCTTGATCAGAGTCTACTCGAACGTGGTGAACTATCCCGGACAATCGAGTTTCGGATTGCAGAGTTACGTTGGCGCATCACTCGGGACGGGGGAGGGGATCAATTGCCTTCCGGCCGTCATAGGGGCGAGCCTTGTCGGGATCGACAAGAGCAACCAGAACGGAACGAACTGGGTGCAGATGTGTCAGGAGTGGTTCAACAAAGCAAACGGGGAGAACGTCTATCTGAACTCGGCGCACTCCCGGACGGGGAACGATTGGTGGTATGAAACCATGCCGAACGTCTTCTTCTACCAGCTGCGCGGCATGTATCCTGCCGAGGGAGATTTTCAGAATCAGTTCGTTATTGTTGCTGACCGGTGGCTGGCGGCGGTCAAGGCCATGGGAGGGAGCACGACCCCGTGGAGTCTCGCCAACGTCAACCACCGGGCATTCAATCTGATGACCATGACGCCGAACAACACAAGCGTTCCTGAGCCGGAAGCGGCAGGCGCGATCGCATGGATCCTGTACATGGCGTATGTCAACACCGGTAATCAGGAATACCGCATCGGCGCAGAATTGGCGCTTGAGTCCCTCCTCGTCTTTTTGACGAATCCCTCATACGAACTCCAGCTTCCTTACGGCACCTACGTGGCTGCGCGGATGAATGCCGAGATGGGAACATCCTATGACGTTACAAAGATGATGGAGTGGTGCTTCCCGGACGGCAATGGGACGCTCCGACAGTGGGGCGCGATCGTCGGGAACTGGGGGGGGTACGATTGCTCCGGGCTGATCGGCGAGGCCGGTACGGCGAACGACTATGCGTTCTTCATGAACGGCGTAGAGCAGGCGGGAGCACTGGTTCCCCTGGTGCGGTACGACGATCGCTACGCGCGGGCGATCGGGAAATGGGTGCTGAATGTCGCGAACGCTTCACGGCTGCTCTATGCGGCATATCTCCCCGAGAACAATCAGGACAGCTACCAGTGGGCGCATCAGTATGACCCCGGGTCGACGATCGCCTACGAAGCGATGCGGCAGCGCAATCCGCTGAACGCAGGGATCGCCCCTTTTGCGACAGGTGACGCGCTAGAGGGTTCCTGGGCACCCACTAACCTGGCGCTGTACGGCTCCTCCCATGTGGGAATCTTCGGTGGCATCATCGATACCACGAACGTCCCGCAAGTTCTCAGGCTGGATCTCCTGAAAACCGACTATTTCCATCGTGTGGCGTACCCGACCTATCTCTATTTCAATCCTTACGGCTCGGATACGAGCGTAACTCTCGATGTCGGGTCCGGCTCGCACGATGTGTACAACACCGTGACAAAGACCTTTGTACGCCAGGGTGTCACGGGGACGACATCGTTCAGTATCCCCCCGAACTCGGCCGTGGTCGTTGTCGTGGTGCCTGCTGGCGGGACCATGACCTATGATGTCGACAAGACGTTGATCAACGGGGTCGTCGTTGACTATCGATCCGGCCGGACTGTCGGCAACTACGCGCCCAGGATCAAGAGCCTCGCGCCTGATTCATCCAGGATCGTGACTGGCGGGAGCGTACGTCTCTTTTGTACCGCGACAGACCGGAACGGGGATTCCCTCGGATACACCTGGAGTTGTTCCGGGGGGCTCCTCAGCGGCACGGGGACCCTGGCGAAATGGACCGCGCCAGCCGCTACGGGGGTATACACGGTGACGTGTCTCGTGAATGACGGTCACGGCGGGCAGGCCACTGCCACCGATACGATCCAGGTGGTCCAGAAAATCAACGCCGCGCCGGTCATTCTGCGGTTCAACGCGGTTCCCCGGAAGCTCAATGTGGGCGGATCGTCGACGATCACCTGCTTTGCCACCGACGCAAACGGCGACACACTTTCTTTCTTCTGGTCCGCAGCTTCCGGCTCCCTGAGCGGGAACGGACCGACGATCCAGTGGACCGCACCGGCAACCGCCGGAAACTCCGTGGTTGTCTGCCGCGTCGATGATGGTTCTGGCGGAACAGACGTCGACAGCATTGGTCTTGAGGTCCGAGACCTGTCGGTGATTCCGAATGGGAAGCTCGTGGCATTCTATCCTTTTTCCGGGAATGCGGATGACGCGAGCGGATACAACCACCACGGCGTCGCGAACAGTGTACAGAGCGCCGCCGACCGGTTCGGCAATCCGGGGAGCGCCTACGATTTCAACGGAAGCACCAGCTCCATCGTCGTGCCCAATGATACCGCCCTCAATTTCCGGAAGGCCATTACGGTGAACTTCTGGATGAAAACCGCCGCGTTCTACTCCGACCGTGAACAATACGTTGTCTCTCACGGAAGCTGGCAGAATCGTTGGAAGTTCTCCATCTCACCGAATTCCAATGCGCTCCGGTGGACGGTGAAAAATACGCTGGGGCAGGTGAAGGATCTTGATTCCGAAAGCCGGCTTGTGCTTGACAGTCTGTATAATGTGACCGGCTTCTACGATGGATCGGATCTGGAGATCCATCTGAATGGCCAGCTCGATGCTTTCACGGGCTTCTCCGGCTTGCTGAACCCGACAACGGTCAATGTGACCATCGGTCAGTCGCTGCCCGGCGAGAACCGGTACGGTTTCAACGGGTTACTGGACGATATCCGTATCTACGATTACGGGCTTTCGCCCCAGCAGATTCAAAGCCTCTATGACGTCACAACCAGCATCGCCGTGAATAAGAGCGATCAGGTGCCTACAATATTACAGCTTCTGCCAAACTTCCCGAACCCTTTCAACCCGACAACAAGAATGAAATTCCACATTCCAAATCCCAAATCCCAGAACAAAGGAGCCAAGCTGGAATTTGGATTGTGGCCCGCCAAATCGAACGATAACACGTCTGGTACCGGTCGTTCGGGCGGGGATTTGGAGTTTGTTTCACTCACGGTGTACGATGTTCTCGGCAGGGAGGTGAAAACTCTCGTGCACGAAGCGCTGAAGCCGGGAAGCTATGAAGTGACGTTTGATGCAACCGGACTTCCGAGTGGAGTATACTTCTCAACGCTTCAAGCAGGGAATGCCAGAGAGACACGAAGAATGATGCTCATCAGATAAGGTGAATTCGTAATGAAGACCATCGATCTTGGCGGCACGTGGAGGTATAGAGCAATCGATCGATATCGGACGCTGCCAAAGAGCAATCGAAGCGTCCTGCGCTGGATGAACGGCACGGTCCCCGGAACCGTCCACACCGACCTTCTGGCCAACCGGAAACTTCCCGATCCCTTTTACCGGATGCAGGAGACCGACGTCCAGTGGGTTGACTCCCAGCAATGGGTGTACCGTCGTCTGTTCACCGTACCGAAATCATTTCTCGGGGAGCGCCGAATCGATCTCGTGGCCGGGGGTCTGGACACCTATGCGATGATCATCTGCAATGGGCACGTGGTAGAGGCCACCGAGAACATGTTCGTCGAACACCGGATTTCCCTGAAGGAGTATCTCCGCGAAGGGGAGAATGCGATCGAGATTCACTTCGACTCTCCGGCTGTCCGGTCGAAAGCGAAAGAGAAGGAGCACGGACCGCTGCGCGTTGTGCTCGAGCCTCACCGGGTTTACGTACGCAAGGCGCAGTATTCGTTCAGCTGGGACTGGGGTCCGAAGTTGACGACATCGGGGATCTGGCGGAACATCTCGCTCGAGGGGTATTCGGCCGGCCGGCTAGCCGACCCATGCGTGAAGGTCATTTCGGCAACGGCAGGGGAAGCCGTTCTTTCCGTCTCGGCGATGGTCGTTCGAACGGGACGACAGCGACTTGCCCTGCGGACGTTCATCGGTGGACACGGCTGGAACGACGAACGCGTGACGGAGGTCAGCGGAAGCCGGGTCGAGTTTACGCTCCGTGTGCCCAGGCCGAAACTCTGGTGGCCGAATGGGTACGGCGGCCAACCTCTCTATGCCGCACTGTTCACACTTCTGGCGGGCGAAGAGGTGCTTCAGGAACGGGAAATCCGCTTCGGGATCAGGACGGTGCGGCTGGTGCAGGAGGCGGACCGTGAGGGTCGATCGTTCATCCTCGAGATCAACGGGAAAAGGATCTTCTGCAAGGGTGCCGATTGGATTCCCAGCGACACCTTTATCCCCAGGATCAAGGGATCAACATACACGACACTGCTGACGATGGCGCAGGACGCGCACATGAACATGATCCGGGTCTGGGGCGGCGGCATCTATGAGCAGGAGGTTTTCTATGAAACATGCGACAGGCTGGGCCTGATGGTGTGGCAGGATTTCATGTTTGCCTGCGGCGAGTACCCGGAGGTTTCATGGTTTCTGCGTCTCGTCCGCGATGAAGCGGAGAAGGCGGTGCGGAGGCTCCGCAATCACCCTTCCGTAGTCCTGTGGTGCGGGAACAACGAATGCGAATGGCTCTTTTGCACGGAGAATCCGGAGAAAGGTCCGGACGACATGCGGGGCGCGAAGATCTTCCGCGACATCCTTCCCGAGGTGGTCAGGCGGGAAGACGGAACCCGGCCCTACTGGCGCAGCTCGCCGTTCGGAACCGGCTTTCCAAACGATGAGTCGAATGGCAATCACCACCAGTGGCATGTCTGGAGTTACTGGAAGGACTACCCGGAATATGAAAACGATCGGGCGCGCTTTGTCACGGAGTTCGGTTTCCAGGCCCCTGCAAACCGGACGACTATGGAGGCCGTGACCGTGAAGGCCGACCGCCATCCACAGAGCAAGGTGATGGAGCATCACAACAAGCAGGTGGAGGGACCGGAACGATTGATGAGGTTTCTTGCGGCTCATCACACTCTTCCGGTCAGCTTCAATGACTTTCTCCTGAAAGGGCAGCTCGTCCAGGCCGAGGCGCTGAAGTGCGCTGCGGAGCATTGGCGGCGGCGGAAATTCATGACGGCTGGCGTCCTTTTCTGGCAGCTCAACGACTGCTGGCCCGTCAGCAGCTGGGCGGTCATCGACAGCGCACTGCGGCCGAAGGCGGCATACTATTTCGCCCGGAGATTCTTCGCTCCTGTTCTGGTGAGTTTCCGGAAGGATCCGCGCGGGCTTGAACTCTGGGTGACGAGTGACCAGATGAAGGTCCTGCGTGGTGACCTGAAAGTCACCGTCCGGTCGTTCTCGGGTCAGGTGGCATGGACGTCGAAAGCGAAGCTGTCTCTTCCCTCAAATTCCTCGAGAAGAATCCAGGGTTTCGTTCCGCCGGATCTCTCAGCGGACGTCCGCCGGACGGCCTATGTGCACGCGGAGCTTCTTCGTAACGGAAAGGTAGTGGCGGAGAACAGGCACTTCTTTGAGGAACCCAAACACCTGGTACTTCCGGAACCCATGATCCGCGTTGCTGTAAGTGCAAAGAAGGATGGGTCGTTCGTTGCCCGGCTGAGCGCCCGGGCGCTTGCGCGGTATGTCTGTATTGAAGTGCAGGGAAGCGACATCGTTTTTGAGGACAACTTCTTCGATCTCGACCCGCGCAGGCAGAAATCTGTGACCTTCCGCTGTCACGAGAGCCTTTCGGCCGTGAGACGAAAGATCAGGGTAACGTCGCTGATATGAGCGTGAAAGCGACGACCGGCACTGTAATCAGGACTGGCGGAGGTACCGGTCAAGGTCTTCGCCGGTGATTTTTGCCCCGAGCACGACACTGTCTGCGCCCGCGTACGGGATGAAGAGGTCGCCGTCGTGAAAGTACGCCGCGCAGATAAAGACGACGTTGTTTACTCCAAGCTCTGCGTCACCAATCGTTTCGGCCGGCGTTGAGGGCCTTAAGAATGGCTCGTCCCGCCGGACGATGAAATCCTTTTTCCCGAAATCTCCTACCGCAATCCCCAGATCGTACTCGCGTGAACCGTCCGCTTTTCGGTTACCAACGTGGTAGATGATAAGGTATCGACCGTCAGGGAGCTTCAGGGGTGGAGCGCCGCCGCCGATCCACGTATCGACAAACGATGGGTTCGGGAGTGGTCTCATCAGTGTGCCCAGGCTTCTCCACGTTCCGAGGAGATCGTCGCTCTCCGCCCAATGGATGCAGAGCCGGTCCTTCCCTTCCATCGGACGGTGGAGCATGACGTATTTCCCGTTGATCTGCTCCGGAAAGAGCATCGCGTTCTTGTTGTCCATCTCATTGACGTCGCCCCGGACAAGCCCGTGCTTGTCCCAATGGACGAAGTCGGTGGAACTTGCCAGCGCCAGGCGGGTGGTGTTGTTGGGCGTGCCCGATCGGTATGCGGTGTACGACATGTAGAACCGTGACCCGATTTGCGTGATCCGCGCATCCTCAGCACCCAGGTTTTCGTAAGGCTGATCAGGGACGAGCACGGGCTTGCTGTGCCGGGCGAGCAGCTCCAGCGTCGGGCTCAGGATCGCCAGGCCAATCGATGATCGCGTGTGATCATAGGACGGAGTCTTCTCGCCCTGGGCCCGGTAGAGGAGGAAGCAGAGGCCAGGGTGTTTACCGAGCCGGCGACGCGTGGGCTCGTCAAACGGGAGCCGCGGGATGATTGCGTCAAGCCGGGTGCGGTCGCTGACAAACGCGCATGCAGGATTGAACGTGACCCTGTTCTCCCAGGGATGCTGTTCGATCCGGCGGAGCAACGGCTGTCCGTCATGTAAACGATGGATCGGAGGAAGGACTTTCATGGCGCTCATTGCTCAAGAGGGGCGGTTGACAAGCAGGCACGAGGCCCATATGAAGTTTAGGCGAAGCGCACGTGATTGTCAAGCTTCCTCTTTCAATTGAAATGGAGTCTTCGTATTTTTCTCGTGATTGCTGTTCCGGATTGATGCCAACACTGAACCTCGCACAACATCCCCATCGGCGGTACAATCCGCTGACGGATGAGTGGATTCTCGTCTCCCCCCATCGGGCGTTGAGGCCATGGAAAGGGAAGGTGGAATCATTGCCTTCCGTGGAGAGGCCGCAGCACGACCCGGGATGCTATCTTTGTCCTGGCAACGGGCGGGCGGGGGGTGTCCGCAATCCGGTGTATGCAGAGACGTTTGTTTTCGACAACGATTTCAGTGCGCTCCTTCCGGGAACACCATCCGCTCAGATCGCGGATGGCGGGCTCCTGGTTGCCCGCGGAGAAGAGGGCGTCTGCCGTGTCGTTTGCTTCTCGCCGCGGCACGACTTGACCCTCGCCGAAATGCGGCACGAACAGATTCTGAACGTTGTCAATGTCTGGGCAGACGAGTACGACGCTCTTGGCCGGCAGCCGCAGATCCGTTACGTGCAGATTTTTGAAAACAAGGGCGAATTGATGGGATGCAGTAATCCCCATCCGCATGGGCAGATCTGGGCCGGCGATTCTCTCCCCGTCGAGCCGGCCAAGGAAACCCGACAGCAGGAGGCATATCTCGCAGAGAAGCGGCGATGTCTGCTTTGCGACTATCGTGCGCTCGAAGAAGAGCGGGGCGAAAGGATTGTCTGCGCGAACGAAGCGTTTGTTGCGCTGGTTCCGTTCTGGGCGGTCTGGCCCTTTGAGACGATGGTCCTTCCCCGTCGTCACCTCCAGGACCTCAATGCGATGAACGCTGATGAGAGAACTCTGTTTGCCGACATACTGCGGCGGGTGACTGTCCGCTATGACAATGTCTTCGAGGTGTCCTTCCCGTATTCCTCGGGGATCCATCAGGCGCCGACGGATGGCCGGCCGCATCCGGAATGGCACCTCCATATGCATTTCTATCCACCGCTGCTCCGCTCCGCAACGGTGAAGAAATTCATGGTGGGATACGAAATGCTGGCAAATCCCCAGCGGGATGTCACGGCGGAGGTCAGTGCCGCCAGGCTGCGGGAGCAGAGCGAAGTGCACTACAAAGACCGCCCCCCCGGGGGGGGCGTTTGAGCGCTTTTTTCCCCCCCGTCTCCAGTCGGGGTTGCCGTCTCTGGCTCTTGGCTCAATCCTCGAGCGACGCGCCACATGGTTCCTCCACGAGAAGGCTATGCTGTGGCTCCGTGCTCGATCGGGCAGATTGCTTCACCCCTCGCTCCGCTACGTTTGGCCTTCGGTGTCGCTCGGGGTTCGCAATGACGACTGGTCTCGCACAACGGGAAGGGTCATCGCGAGGCGTCCCGCTCCCGCGGGAGCGGGACGATGAGGTCCGCCTCCACGCCCAGCACATGACAACGGACCTTATTCCACCTTGAGTGGGCCTCGATGACCCTTCTTGTTTGAGGAACCGACATCGTCATCGCCCGTCACTAGGCTTCACCCAATAAGACGAGGCCCCGTCTCCGCTTCGCGGAGACGGGCGAGCGACGTACGTGACGCCACACGGTAGAGCGAAGCGATCTGCTCTCCTTCAGGGCCCAGGCGCGAGCCGCGTGTCGGGCCCCGATCCGCACGGACGGATCGGAATAAGACTCTCTTTGGTTGCAGAGAAAGTGACAAGATATTCAGGGTTTTGAATCGAACTCGTGCGGAAAGAGAACTTCCGAAATCGCAACCACGCGCGCCGCGGTTGCGTCTGGCGTTGTAACGTGCGATTTCGCCGGTTGTGACT
>Ga0209253_10000701_pt1 | contig 29107 bp, 27 predicted proteins | sample FrelakmetBRP12BR_FD_187145 | JGI IMG/M metagenome (GOLD analysis project Ga0209253, IMG submission 187145) | Freshwater lake sediment microbial communities from the University of Notre Dame, USA, for methane emissions studies - BRP12 BR (SPAdes)... | ecosystem: Environmental > Aquatic >...
GTATGATAATCTACTTGTGCAAGTGTAAGAACTGCAGTATCTCCCCCATCCACCACTAGAATATCCTCCGGATTAAGAAATTTATACACTTCAGCTATAACTCTATCCGGATGGATGGGAATTTTATCGGAATTCATTCGATTCTTCATCATATTCTTTCCTTCTTCCCTAGCTGCTAGTAATTGAGATATCCATGATGTTGTGTCAAAGGGGGAAATATCTTGTTTAGTAAGTTCCGATTTCAATTGATGAAGAACTTCCCCGATATCTCCGATGATTCCGATTTCAACTGGACGGTTTTTCCCGATCATTAATGGATCCAGATCCACTTGGATGACCTTACCCTCGGGATTCCATAATGGAGCTTTACCATATCCAAGAGTGAAGGAAAATTTAGTTCCCAATGCCAGGATTACATCCGCTTCTTGGGCTGCTTTAATGCAGGCACTTTGGTTGAAAGAAGCGCCAATATAAGTTTCATGCAACAAAGACATTGACCCTATTCCCATCACAGTAGTAATACACGGTATGTTCCATCCAAGAGAGAATTCCTGAAGTGTAGATTCTGCATGAGAGGATAAAACTCCTCCCCCTGCTACAATGAGAGGATTTTTCGCTGAAGATAATATCTTAACTGCAGTTTTAATCGATTGAGCATTTGCTTGTGGAGGATATACTGCACGGTATTCACGTGGTTTTCGGACTTCTTGCCCATATTCTTCGACTTGTGCCCAAAAAGCATCCTCCATGATTTCCAGTTGCACGGGTTGAGGTCTCCCCGTTGTTAATTCCTTAAAGCATTTTTGGGTTGCTTTTATAATCCGATTGGGATCCGATTCTGATTTTTGGTATTTGGTTAAAGGTTTGAGTAATCCGATTTGATCCAAACCACCTTGCAAACGGTTGTAATCCGCAAATTTTGGTCCTTGTTGGGGATGGATCACAAGAATTGGAATATTATCTGCCCATGCGGGTCCAATTCCTGGGATTAAATCAAGTAAACCAGGTCCAACAGTTCCGCAACACACACCTATTTTTCCCGAACTCCGCGCATATCCATCTGCCATGTGCGCTGCGCCTTGCTCATGATGGCAATTAATATATTTCATGCCGTGTGGTGTTCCCCATCGATCCATTGCTTCTAAAAACGCAAGAAATTCTCCACCCGGAACGCCGAAAACATATTCGACTTCTTCCGCATGAAGAGCCATAACAAGCGCGTCACCCCCATGAAATGACGTCTTTGTATCACCCTCCTTGCTCATACGTAGTAAAAGCTATTTTCGAAGATTTAAAAGGATCTGTCATTTAAATAATAGACTTTTTCCTCTTGATGATATCAGACATTAGTTAAAATATTCATTAAAGGAATAATTCCTTGTGTTTTCATCTAGCGGTGATTTTTTGCGTTATCAACGTAAAACATGCATTTTTCAGAAGTTGTATATCTACAAGCCATATCAATGACAAAATGAATATATTCTATTTAAAGTGTATCAGAGGTGAGTTTTGTGTATTCTGCGTTAACAACGTTCATTACATGCTTGAATGCTCCCCGTGTTTTAGTATCTAATCGTTCTTCATTTTTTAATTCGTTCATTAGGTCCTGCAATACTTCAAAAACAAGGTCATACAAATGCATCCCTCTATCACCCAGTGGCGTTTGCCACCAATCATCCAGATTGTGTTTCATCTCATAGATCACTTCTATTTCGTTTTATAACATTGTATTATACAACCATGTGAGTCGAACTGAGGAACTCATCCATGAGTGCAAAAGTCTGAGTTTCCAAAGTTTAGTTAAGTTGAGTTATTATTAGTAATCATACCTCCTATTTTTGTGTTTCATTTATAGGAGTATCGAGATCGTTCTCTTCCAAGAATTAGATCAAGCACGGTCAGACGAACTCAAAGAACTCATAGAATAACTCAGGTTGGATTGATTCGCCTTAAAAATATGATATCATATCCTCTATCAATCAATACTAATAACCACTCGACCTTTGGAATGCCCGGTTTCGTAATGTCGATGTGCTTCTGCCGTTTTATTTAGCGGATACACCGTGTCGATTACGGGTTTGACTTTTCCGCTCTCAATCCATTCTCTAAGCAGATTTAACGCAGCTGCACTTTCGTCTGCTTCCACTCCTTTAAATCTGCGATCTTTCATCTTGAAAACATTACCCAATCTGGCCACGGGATTCACTGTAACGTAAAGTCCCTCGTCTGATAGGATTTTTTCACATAGTGAAAACCTATTAGCACCAATCGCATCGAAAATAATATCATATTTCTTATCACCCTTTGTATAATCGGTTTTAGTATAATCAATGACAGCATCGGCTCCAATTGCCTTTACCATGCTCTGATTCGAGGGTCCGCACACGCCAGTAACATGAGCTCCATAGACATGTTTCGCAATCTGCACTCCAAAGGTGCCGATTCCTCCCGAAGCTGCAATTACAAGAACTTCCATACCTTTCTGAGGGCGGGTAACATCTCTGAATGCAACTAGGGCAGGTCCAGCACCTCCAGGAACTGCGGCAGCTTCCAGGAATGATAAATTTGAGGGTTTTTTTGCTATAATTGACGAAGGAACTGCTAAATATTGCGCACATGCTCCTCCTTTGGGAGCATATCCATATACTTGATCTCCTACTTGCCAATCGGTCACTTTATGTCCAAGAGAAACAATCTCTCCTGCAAATCCGCAACCGGGAATCTTCCTTCGTGGTTTTCTTAACCGCATAATTAATTTCAAAACGCCCTTTATTGCCAATGGCATAACTTTGGGATATCCGCCTCGGTAGAATACATCCGCTGTATTAATGGACGACCCGTAATTCCGTATTAACACTTCATCTTCTTTCGGGATTGGCATGTCTACCTCCTGGGGTAGAAGAACTTTTGGGGGTCCATGTCGGTGGTAAACTATTGCTTTCATTTTCTTATTTTCCATTTTCACAACCTTTATTTCTCAATCAATGAGACTGAAATTTCTGCTTTAGATTCTGTGCGAATATTTCCGCTTTTTTTAGGTCTTCCGCATTGGGTCTACCCTTATTCAACCCTCCAAATAACTTAAGGACGCTATTAGTGTTCCAACCCCCGCAATTAAACTCCCCAACGATCATAAATCCTTTCGACAGCAATTTTTCTTTGATCTTGCGATGATTTTTCCGTACTTGCTCAATCGCCATGGGGTGGTCATCATTGAGAAGTCCTCTTGGTGCGCCATCCGTGGAGAACAAAAATGCATTCTTTCCGGAAACTTTCGGGAGTTTATCTGCAAGATCTAGCATTGCCTTGTGAAAACTCTCTCCATATATTCCTGAACCAAAACCAATAAGATCATACTGGTCAATTTCAGCAGGATCAGTATCGAGTGCTGACTTAATTTGTCCCTGTAAGACCTCTGCGAAGACTTTTGCGATTTTTTCGGTATTGTGATGATGGTATGAAAATAAAACCACTAAACTTTTCGATAAAGAATGTAATTCACCCATTTTCTTCTTCCTTTATCCTCTTTATTTTAAATTTTTCATAAACATTTCATAAACCAATCATCCAGACTAAGTTCCATCTTATAGGTCACTTCTATTTCGTATTATTATACAACCATGTGAGTCGAACTGAGAAACTCATCCATGAGTGCAAAAATCTGAGTTTCCAAAGTTTAGTCGAGTTGAGTTATTATTAGTAATCATGCCCCCTTTTTTTGTGTTTTATTTATAGGGGTATCGAGATTGTAATCTTCCATGGATGAGAGCACTGTCAGACGAACTCAAAGAACTCATAAAAAACACATAGAAATTCAAGAAAATCCCAAACATCTTGGTGAACTTGGTAAAATCAAGTATTGTCCAAATTGTGGTTCACTACTCAAAGGTAATAAATGCGCAAAATGTGGCAAGATCCACGTGAATATATAAAAAATTCTAAACCTTTATCGAATATATCACATGACAAGGAAGGAACTTGAATGAGTAATTGGGAAAAATTCGTGGCACAGGTTAAAGACAAACTTGTTGAACGGAAACGTATCCAAGAAGAAGACAGGCGAAAATATGAATTTGAACAAATAAATTAAAGCAGCATGCCGAGTATGCCCGAAAAGAACTGGAAGTGAAATATTGGGGCGATCAAGAGCCATTTTGCCCAAAATGCGGTAGCGAACTCGAGTTGAAAAAATGGAAGTCGTATAATTCCGATTATGATTTTATCGGGTTAGATCATTACCATGATACTCATTTGTATCGAGTTTATTATGCGCAATGCAAAAATTCCAAACGTCACCGGCAGAAACACACCTTTGAAGAATCGTCTGGGGAATAAGTATTGTATTATTGAAAAAATCCTACAAAATATTCCATAAACATGAATATACTGGAGAATTGTGTTTTTTTCGAGATATTAGTGAAAAATCATTCCGATTAAAGTCTAGTTATATACAAAAATTATATTAAGCTAGAGATGATAAGATAGGAATATGAAATTCACAAAAAAAACCATCATTCTTGGTGCCATTGGACTTATCTTTCTCATCGGGGTGGCTACAGGTCTACCCATCTTTTTCTACCAAAAGAGAAATCGTTTAACTATAACTTTCATTTATCGTGGTGCTATAATGCTAGAACACAATTTCAAGAGAATTTATATCGATCCGTATGTCTTACTTTCTGCCTACGATGATAGACCAGCGGATGCAATTTTTATTACACACTCCCATGGGGATCATCTGAGTATTTTTGATATCAACAAAATTCACAAATCCTCAACAATGATTATCTGTCCTTCTTCAGCAAATTCATATCTTTTATCCTATGATCCAATAACAGTGCAACCTATGGAAGAGGGAATGTATGGCAAGATTCCGTTTCAAGCATTTCCGATGTATACGAATAACAGCATCCATCCGAAAGAAAATAATTGGGTGGGATATATTCTCGATTTTAATGGTTTTACGCTATTCCATGTGGGAGATAGTGACTATATTCCTGAATATGCCCAGCTAGAAGGAAAAATCGATGTTCTATTTCTACCAATTTATGATTCTTACAATATGATGGGACCGACTGAAGTGAATCAAACCATTAATATAATCAAACCACGGTATATGATCCCTATACATTATTTGGAACCAGCACTTGAGACATTTATGACCGATTATGCCCCTTTTTTAACAAATACGACTATTCTTAATCTCGAACTAGGAGAATCATATACTTTCACACTGTCACATGAAACATGAAAAAAATAGGATATATCGATTTTCTTTTCTTTTCCCTACTCTATCATCCAACACCCCATATATAGTCTTTTTAACGTGATATCAATGCATTTTTTGTCATTTAGGAGGGCATTGATACGGAAAAAAAGGAGTAAAAATTAATCATTGATCTCTGCAGATCAATCTCTAATAGTAATCTCTATATACTACATCATAGTACAGTCAAAATAATTGCATAGCACGCAAGAAAGAGAATGATAAAACATCATGTAAACGAAAATTACTACAGAACATAAAACACGTGATAAACATTGTGGGTGGATAAGCATTCTGCGGGAATTTTGATCATTCGATAAAAGGCAATATTAAAACTAATTTGAGTTGTAGAAATATATGAATTCATTTTTCCCAAAAAATAAAGAAGTACCTTCCGAATTACTCTTGGAAGGCATTAAAGTAAGGCAATTAAAAAGAACAGACAATGAACTGGATTATCGAGCAGTACTTGAAAGTGGCTTTAGACCGGAAGGCTTTCCAAAGGAAGAAAATCTTAGGCAAATTGCAAGACACGAACAAGATCATAATAAAAAAAGAGAATTTGCATTTACAATCCTAGATAAAGACGAAACTGTCTGTTACGGTTGTTTATTCATCAAACCAATTGTACCATTTCTAAAATTTGCTTTTTTTAATGATCGGATTTTCGAAGATCTGAATATAAAGACAACAAGTCCTGGTTTTTCATTCTGGATTACTCCAAAAGCTTGGAAAATGGGCTTATATCCAAAATTATTACATAAATTAGGCGATTGGTTCAAGAATGAATGGCCCTTTGAAGAATGGTTTTTTCTAGGATTGAGACCTACTGCTGACGAGCTTAGCGAAATATCGAAATTAAACTTAAAACAAATCTTCCTTTTACAGATGGAAAACCAAAAGTATATACTTTGGCAATTTCTCAAATGTCACTAAATAACAAGATTTGGATGAAGAATACTTCTTAGAAATTAATTATCGTTGAAATCTCTCTTTATCTATTTCTTTCTCACTTTCTCTTCATATACATTTCCGTTCTACTCTTTGAGAAAGTAATTAAAGAACATCAAGTTAAATTCGCAATTACAATTCTATTCCCATGCAAATCAAGTCAAAATATTTACCATTGATATACATTCCTCTGCTTAATCTTCCTTCTTCTACAAACCCGAATTTCTTATACAAGTGGATTGCTGAATCATTGGATTCTTTAACCTGAAGGTTTATTTTTTTCAGATGTGCATCGGATTTTGCCCAATCGATAAGATATTCAAGAATCGCTTTACCCACGCCCATATTCCAGCATTTCTTCTTCACACTAAGTCCAAGATCCCCGCTATGCCTTAATCGTGGAAGAGAATGGCAACTGATATCAGAAACCGCGATCATTTCTCCCTCAATCTGGCCCATTGCCATAATTTTATGGGGATCCGTTTGAAGGGAAGTTATGTATTGAATTTCTTGTTCCTTGGTGAAGGGAGCATCTCCTGCTCCAAAGGATAAATTCTCGGATTCCGCGGCCACTTCATTGATGTAGTCAACTAGAGATTGAGCATCCTCAGGCAAAGGGTTCCGTATAGTCAGGATTTTGCCATTTCTCAAAGAGATCGTTCGAGATGGAAATACTGCCATTGCATTTCTACTCCTTAGTCGATTTTTCTTTTATACTACATAAAAATATATGGTGATCTTCAAGACACATAGAATTGATAAAAAACTGCCTATTCAAGTTTTAAACTTCCAGAATTCTACATAAACTCTATTGGTGATAGAAAAAATGAAGGTATGGCTTGTTCATGATTCGATTTACGGGAACGGGAAATCTCTTGCAGAAGCGATGGGAGCGGTATTTCAGGAAAAAATAGAAATGGAAATCGGTCATATAAGACAAATTTCCCCACGTAAAGTTGCACAAGAGAAACCCGATCTTATTGTAGTTGGAACCGCGATTCGGGGGTTTTCCACCAGTTTCGCATCCAAGAAATGGATTCGCTCTCTAAAGCGGGAATTGCGCAAGGTGAATCACGTAATTCCGCTTGGAATTGTATTTGTAACCCATTCAATGAAGAAAGAAACAGCTCAATTCTGGGGGAAACGCTTCCATAAACTATTGGAACGAGGAATTGCAATTGCAGAAGTGTATCCGGAGTGGCTTTCAGGGCGAGTAATAGACATAAAGGGACCGCTTGAAGATGGTACCATTGAAGAATTTATGCATATCGCACGTCAAATACTCGATCATATAGCGAAATAAGGATATCACGACAATTTGAGGGTTCGTATATTGTGGACAATGTCTCCTAAATTCCGATCATTATGAGTCCTTCCCGTGCAATATACATCTTGTCCAATCTGTGGTTCTTGCTTATTATATAAATTTTCGCTTATCTGTGCATAGAGTTCTTCGAATTCGCGCTCGTCTCCATCGATTTCGAACACTCCCTCGACAAGATGTAAAATATATACGTTATATAATTCTTCTTGGTAATAGCGTTTGTCCTGTTGAATATCGGTGATTTTTCCTTTCAGAATGGTAATTTTCTGGTTAGGTGTAAACTGGCGTATTCTTGAGGACTTTTTAAGAGTAACTGTGCTTCTTTTCACTTGGAACTGGGATTTTGTTTCGCTTTCATTATCGGATGAAGGATTTTCTCCACTTATTTCTAGTCCTCGGAAAAAATCATGGATTTCCTCCATTCCCAAGTCTGCTGGTGTGAATTTCATGATAACTTTATCATATTGGGTAGGAGTATAGGTAATTTTCACACTTTTATTTTTATAATATTCAGACACCTCACAAGAGTAAGGCATTTTTTTATAGTTAGTTATAAAAGTGATTAAGGATTTTGAAAGGATCACTTTTACGTCATTTAGGCTTGCTTTTTCCACCTCTCCATCCCTGACAACAAACCATATAGTCTCGAAATATCCTTCAGGCACGCGTTGTTTTGCACACAAAATATCGTCTTCTTCTACTTCATATTGATCAGCATTCTTCAGAATTTGACGAAATCCGAAAGTCTCTCTACTGATATGGAACCACAAATTGCTCTCCAGACCATATTTATCGCGGACATCAAATAAATTGACTTCCATAATATTTCCCTATAAGAAATTTATGATTTATTGTTCTCATACACATATTTAAATTGATATTCGGGTATGATGTAGTACGGGTGAGATGAATGGGAAAGAAATTACCAAATATTGGAGTTCTGGGCTGGGGTATCACGGGCGAATCGTCGTTCATGGCTGGACTCTCGGAAATTATGAAATTTCATGGAGAATCATATGATTATGTGGATTTAATGGGCTTTTCTGGAGCTGCCTTTCGAATTAACATTGCCCAACCCCAATGGTGCCCAAGTGCACCGGATATGTTTCCTCGGATGCATTTTGCGAAATATTTTGGGTATGAATTAACCCCCTATTTCAATAAGGGTGCGGATGATAAGCAGCAGAAAGAGACTCGAGATGCTTATTACAAACTCATAAAAAAGGAGATTCGCAAGGGCAATCCCGTTCTAGCAATTGAACTCGTCCAGGTTCCCGAATGGGGTATAATAACGGGATTTAAGAGAACGAAACTCTATTGCCGGACGTATTACGACGGAATTGACAAGAATTACGACAAAAAAGTTCTTCCTGAATATAATATTGCGGAAAAATTCCCTTGGGGTTTATTTACCGTACATAAAGTAGGACAGGTTTTGGACCGCAAAAAAGTCGTAAAAGAAAGCTTAAAATGGTCCCTCAACCACTGGAGTGTTCTTAAAATAGAGGAAAGCCCGAAAGGATATTATGCAAATGGATTGGAAGCGTACGAAACTTGGATCACCCAATTGCAAGATGATGAGAGACATAATTATTCGGATGCGCAAATGAGTCAGCAGGTAACGATGATGAATCTGCATCAATCCATGGAAAACAATGCTTACTTAGTGAATATGCATACAAATGCATGGATGTATGATGCGTATCATGATGCACGTTGTGCTGCAGTGCGATTCTTCGAACGTATATCAAACGAATATCATGGGGTTGCTCAAGATTTGATCTTACAATTGGTGAGTCAATTTAAGCAAATTGAAGAGATCTGGTACCTAGGATGGTTAGATTTCCCCTTTCCATTTTGGGTGGATTGGAAGAATAATCGCATTGCTGTCTATGGAAAAGAAGGAACACGATACACAGAAGGAATCACAAAATGGGATTCGAACATGCGAAAACGCAGTTCCCATACGCTAAAATTGCTACGGGAAGAAGAAAAAAAAGCCTATTCCCTCTTGGAACGGCTGGTTAAGTTTTTATAAAAAAAATTAGAGAGAAAATCCTAGGATATTAGGACTGAGAACTAATGTTGCAATCGTGAAAATCAAGGTTAAAACAATCCCAATAATACAGAGAATAAGTGCTGCTGTATTTTTCCTATTTTTACCCTCAGTTTTGAATGTTTTCAGCGTAACAAACAACCATCCCACCGTAAATGGCAAGAATAGCGGAACCACAAATGCTGCGATTGCAAAGATTAATACTATTCGTGAATCTCGTTTCGATCGGTGGTATTCATCAGTCTCCTCGACAATATTCACCCATTCGGCATCATAAAATGTCTCTTGTACTGCCAAATCTCCTTTTTCATACCATTTCTTATTCTTTAAGTCTTCCGGTTTCTTCACCGGCACGATATAATATCCAATCGTTCCCATACACCACTCAATGGAACCACGATAATTTACTTTCTCCCATACTCTCATGACAACATGATAAATTAAGATAATTATTCCTATCTGGAAAAAAGTCGCAAACCATAGAGTCTTATCATAAGGTCCTAATCCATTTTGCCACCAACCCGTACCCAAATTCAACCATTGTGCGATTGGTCCTGAGCTTGTTGCACTATTTAACCATGCGGCTACCACTCCTGACCCAAAGAAGATCTGAGTCGCCCAAAAAGGAGTAGAAGTAAGAATATATTGCTGATTATAATTGGAGAAAGCAGTGAATCCGAATCGTCGAATAAACTGGGTTTTATCTGCAAATTGCTTTGCCTTACCTCGGAATTCCACTAAATACAGCATCGATAATGTTGCGGTTAAACCCCACCCTGTAACGCTGAGGAACTGCCACAACCATGAAAACCAAGTATAATAATGTCCAAATCCGGGTTCATCAGGAGCCCAATGTCTGTGAAAAGAGATTAATCGATATACTTCTGCTGCATCGGTAAAACTCACAGGAATGATCTTTAACATCATCAAAATAATTCCCACTGCACCCGCGAGAAACATACAAACTGCAACAATGAGCATTAATTTCATAAATCCTTTGAAAATTGCTTTATCGGGTTGAGCACACGCGATCCCAACTATACTTCCGATGAATGAAACTGCGAGATACGGGAAAAGTGGTTCCATTGGTGCAGCCCATATTCCGAAAAACCATCCTTTTATGACCTCAATAAAGGTACTTTTAAACAAATGAGGTTTGTATTGAGCAAATCCCCCTGCTAAAGTACCCCAAGGAAATCCCGGGTAGATTTTTGATATTCCTACCCAAACCGGTTGGGTGACTGCTAAAACAATTACTACAAGTACACCATAAATTGCCATTTGGATTTTTGGTTTTTTCCATAACCCCTTCATGGAAATTAATCCGTGGATTAACCCATTTATTATTACACACCAGGCAATCGTATGAATTGCCTCAAAAGTTCCCCAATTCGTAAATTGATGACTCCAATTCCAGATTAATGGCTTATCCAAATTCCTAGCGAATAATCCAAATGCTCCCCAGTATCCAATTGTGCTTTCCGTCAATGCTGCAAAAATATAAATGATAAATCCTGTGATTACTTGTCGTAACGCAAGCATCCCAGCAGATAATCCTCGCATTAATTGTTTTTGCATGCTAATCATGTTTGCAATTGCAGATACAAGGAGGAATAATCCAGCTAATCCCCCCAAAAAAGGTAAAACCACTAATGCTACCACATTTAATAAGGGAACATCGTTGATTCTCCCCAATAATCCCTCTACATCCAAATAATCTGAAATTGTATGTAAAATAATCATAAGGAAAATCGCAATTCCCCGCATAAAATCAATACTCGCATATCTTTTCATAGGTATCACTTTCTGATATTGTTCATTAAATACCCTATATCGTTCATAGTCCATATAAAGGTTCAAGTTTGGATTACAAATTTTTGTACTGATTGAATGGTTTGTAAATTTATAAAAAAAGGATTAGAGAGAAAATCCAAGGGTATTTGGGCTAAATAAAAGTGCTGCAATCGTGAAAATCAAAGTTAGAACGATCCCAATAATGCAAAGAATAAGTGCAGTCTTGTTCTTCCTATTTTTACCCTCAGTCTTGAACGTTTTAAGCGTGACAAATATCCATCCCACCGTGAAAGGTATGAATAACGGAACAACGAATGCTGCAATCGCAAAAATTAACACGATTCGGGAATCTCGTTTAGATCGGTGATACTCATCTGTCTCCTCAACAATATTCACCCATTCGGCATCATAAAATGTCTCTTGTACAGCCAGATCTCCTATTTCATACCACTTCTTCTTCTTCAGATCTTCTGGCTTCTTCATTGGGACAATATAATACCCAATAGTTGCCATAAACCACTCAAGGGAACCACGATAGTTTGCTTTTTCCCATAATCTCATGACAACTTGAAAAATTAAGATGATTATTCCTATCTGGAAAAATGTAGCAAACCATAAAGTCTTATCATATGGTCCTAATCCATTTTGCCACCAACCCGTACCCAAATTCAACCATTGCGCTATTGGTCCTGAGCTTGTACTGCTATTTAACCATGCGGCTACCGGTCCTAATCCAAAGAATATTTGAGTTACCCAAAATGGTGTGGAAGTGTAAATATATTGCTGGTTATAATTGGAGAAAGCAGTGAATCCGAATCGCCGAATAAAACGGGTTTTATCTGCAAATTGTTTAGCTTTTCCTCGAAATTCCACAACATAAAGCATCGACAAAGTTGCTGTTAACCCCCATCCTGATACACAGAGGAATTGCCATAACCATGACCACCAAGTATAATATGCTCCGAATCGGGGTTCATCAGGAGCCCAATGTCTGTGAAAGGAGATTAATCGATACACTTCTGCTGCATCGGTAAAACTCACAGGAATGATCTTTAACATCATAAGAATAATTCCCACTGCACCTGCAAGGAACATAGAAACTGCTATAATTAGCATCAATTTCATAAAACCTTTGAAAATTGGCTTATCGGGTTGAGCACATGCGATGCCAATTATACTCCCGATGAATGAAAGTGCGAGGTACGGGAAAAGTGGTTCCATTGGTGCAGCCCATATTCCGAAAAACCATCCTTTAATGACCTCAATAAAGGTACTTTTAAATAAATGAGGCTGATATTGAGAGAATCCCCCTGCTAAAGTACCCCAAGGAAATCCCGGGTAAATTTTCGATATTCCTACCCAGACCGGCTGAGTTAATGCAAGCACAGCCACTGTAAGTATGCCGTATATAGCTATTTGGGTTTTCGGTTTTTTCCATAACCCTTTCATGGAAATTAATCCATGGACTAATCCGTTGATAATAACGCACCATGCAATCGTATGAATTGCTTCAAAAGTTCCCCATCTAGTAAATTGATGATCCCAATTCCAGATTAATGGTTTATCCAAATTCCTCGCTAATAGCCCAAATGATCCCCAGTATCCAATCGTGCTTTCAGTTAAAGCAGCAAAGATATAAATGATGAATCCGGTGATTACTTGTCGTAACGCAAGCATGCCAGCAGATAAACCTCGCATTAATTGTTTCTGCATGCTTATCATATTTGAGATTGCAGACACAAGTAGGAATAATCCAGCTAATCCTCCCAAAAAAGGTAAGACTACTAAAGCTACCACGTTTAATAAGGGAACCTCGTTAATTCTTCCTAATAAAGCGTCTATATCCAAAAGATCTCCTATCGAATGGAGCATTATCATCATGAATATAGCCACACCGCGCATAAAATCTATGGAAGCGTATCTTTTCATTGTATTCTACTCCAATAATTTACTTATCGTATAGAAAAGGTTCAACTATCACCTATAAAAAGGTTAAAGTTCGGAATAATATTCGATGTCAAAAAAACAATCCACACAAGAAAAAATCGGATTTGTGGTGAAATTTCTCTTCGGGATACTAATCCAGATTCCCTTTCTTTTCCTCCCAGCATGGACCTTGAACTGGACTGAGGGTTGGATTTGGATCGGACTGTTTCTTTTGTATGTCATTTTCGTGACCGCGTATCTTTATAAGCATGATATGACCCTTCTGAAAAAACGGATGAGTTATAAACTGCCCACCGAAAAATGGGATCGGATCATTATGTATGGATTCTTCATAACCGTCGCTCCAATCTTTATTCTTCCAGGTTTTGATTTTCGATTCAGTTGGTCCAAAGTTATCTGGTGGGTAGAACTTATCGGCGGAGTGTGTGTGGGATTGGCGTTCTTTATTATATTTCTCGTGATGCAGCACAACAGTTACTTGGCGCGCATTGTAGAAATCCGAAAGGAGGAGGGACATAAAGTAATAACTACAGGACCATATCGGGTGGTACGCCATCCTATGTATAGTGCCTTTTTATTGCTCTTCATAAGTGCGCCGTTACTTCTAGGATCGTATTATGCCTTAATCCCAGGAATTCTATCTGATGTGCTTCTTATTATTCGAACACTATTCGAGGACAAATTACTCCATACAGAACTCGAAGGATATGCGGAATATGCTCAGAAAACCCGATATCGCGTGATTCCTGGGATTTGGTAATCCCTCCCTATTGCATAAAATTGATATAATTTCAGTCATATCCTTCCCAGATGAAGACTAAGGAATTCCAGATTGAGAAATTTTCGATTGATATGTATGATCAGGTATATCAGCTATGGAAACTGGGCGACTTAACGCTAGGATCCTCGGATACAAAAGAAAGAATTCAGAAAGTAGCAGAACGCAACCCGGACACCTTTTTAGTGGGTAAGATCGAGAATAAAATTATTGCATGTGTTATGGGTATGCATGATGGATTCCGAGGGTATGTATACCATCTCGCGGTGGATCCGAACTTCCGCTCAATGGGATATGGCAAACAGCTGATGAAAGAATTGCACCATATCTACAAAAACATAGGCATTCTCAAAGTGCATGTGTTAATTGAAAAACGCAATAAAATAGTACAAAAATTCTATTCTAAACTAGGATGGCATAAGCGGGATGATCTGATGCTGATGTCATATATTCCTGATGAGAGCGCATATACTCGAACTATTACTTGAAATTCTCCAAGATTTTCTTCAGCAATCGATATAGAACTCCAACATCCTCGATTTTCAATTTCTCCATGGGAGTATGTGCATTTTGGATGTCAGGACCGATGGAAACCATTTGAATTCCTGGAATTATTGCTCCAATTACTCCCGTTTCCAATCCACCATGGACAGCTTTCAATTTCACTTCTTTTCCCAGTAATTCCTCATACTGCTTCTTAATGAACTGGAGAAATTTCCCTGTGGGATCAGGAATCCATCCAGGGTATGAGGGTAATTGTATGACTTTCCATCCTCCCCACTTCCCAATATCTTCAAGAGCGGACCGGAAAGAAATCAATTCCGCATCAATACTGCTTCGAGTAGAAATTACAAACTCGAGTTTAGAATCGGAGGTTCTCACAATCGCAAAATTATTGGAGGTTTGGGTGAGATTTTTCATAGAGGGCGAAAACTCAATTACACCCTGATGGATGATATTAGCAGTGGAAATTATTTCATTAGTATTCGAATACGAGATAAAGGATCGGGATTGAGTTTTCTGCCATTCCATCTTAAAGTTCGGTTCAATTGCTTCGTTATCTCGATAGGAAATCGTATCATAATACGTTTTCAAGGTATCCTTTTGGATTTGAAAGAATTCTTCAATAGTTTTTGTGTCTTCTGAATCGGTTGCAAAAGTTATTGTACTTTCTCGAGAAATGGCATTGTGTTTAGAGCCTCCATTCCATTCACACAAATTGATTTTAACTGTTTTCATGAGTTCCTTTAAGACTCGTGCAATAATTTTGTGTGCATTGCCCCGATTTAGGTGAATATCTCCTCCCGAATGGCCACCCCGTAATCCTGAAATGTGGAATTGAAAGAATTCTTTCTTTTCATCCCGTTTTGCCTTTATCCATTGTAATTGTCTTTCAAAAATGGTATCTCCGCCCCCAGAAGAACCCATAGTTATGGCTCCTATTTCTTCGGAATCTACATTAATCAAATGTTTGCCTTTTAATTGATGGGAATCCACGTTTAATTGAAATGCTCCTGTTAATCCGGTTTCTTCATCCACCGTAAGCAAAACTTCCAGAGGACCGTGTGCTATCTCCTTATCCACTAACAGACCCAGAATTAAGGCAATTCCAATACCATTATCTGCTCCTAATGTTGTTCCATCGGCATCCACCCATTCTTTATTGTCTTGGATACGAACTGGAATAGGTTTAGTATCAAAATCAAATCCTCCCAAGCGATCAGTCTCACATACCATATCCATATGCGCTTGCAGAATGACTGGGGAAATTTTTTCCTTGCCAATCGTTCCAGATTTCTTAATGCATAAATTCCCAATTGCATCCTCGGTTAATGTTAAAGGCATCCCGTTTTTCTGCTGCACTGCAACCCATTTCTTTATTGCTGTACGAATTTTTTCTTCTTTTTTCGATGAGCGCGGAGTTGCAGTCAATACGGTTTCAAAAATTTTCCATACATGGGAAGGGTCAAGATCCTCAAGTACCATAACCTAACTTAGGGAACACGCATCATAAAAAATTCACGCTTCCGATCTATTTTCCTTAGTTTCATAAATAGTCCCATCTTTATTCACTATGATCATCATTGCATGAAACAATTCCACCAGTTGCTTTTTTTCCGAAAAAATCCCATGGAGGGATCTGGTCTATTGGATTACTTGTCGGCTCTGTGCTCGTTCTTTGTATTCCCTTGACTTTTCTGCGGTATATCAATGTTCCATGGTTTATTGGACTTATTTCTGCTTTTGTAGCTTTTATTACTATTATTTTTGGGATAACCGTTCATGGATATTATTCGATGAAATATCTGGTTTCTGAGAGTGTTCTAACCTTAAAGTGGAGCATTTTCAAACACCAAATTCTGTTAAATGATATTCACACAATGTCTTCCATAACAGATTCGCAAATAGAAGGCATTCGAACATTCGGAGTAGGAATTCCAGGGCATTTAGTGGGTAAATTTCTCATTAAATTTGAAGGAGAGTTTTTACCAACCACATTATATGCGACAAAATTAGAGAATCTTGTTATCATTCGGACTTCAACTGGGAATATCTATGGGATCACTCCCTCCAATCCTGAAGATTTTATCAATGCGATCCGCACACGAAATCTTTCTGTTCAACGTACCGAGCTCGATACACGCCAAGCAGTTCGAACGGAGAAAAATACCCTCAGACAATCCCGAACGTGGATCACCGTGCTCTATCTACTTTGCTTTATAATTGCAATTAGTAGCTTAACCTATATGATAATCACTTATCAATCTCTGCCGGATACCATCCCCTTACATTGGGGATTAGGAGGATTCCCTGATCGTTTTGGCAATAAATCCGAATTGTTAATTATCGTGAGTGTTTTCTCGGGATTAGAAATAGTATTGGCAACTTTAGTTTATGTTTGGATGAGAAAAAGTGATTTAGGTAAAATAAGGGTGGGAATCGTGATAATGCTCTTTCCTCTTCTAATTGCAATAGTATTCAGCACTATCATCATTATAATTATCCAGACAATAATTAATTATGTATAAAATCACGGAAACGGTTGGGATTATGAGTTCTTTAGCTATTTTTTATCTATGCGAATAATGAGGGAAACACCACTACCGCAGCTAATACAATCAATCCTCCAAACAGCAAGAGACCGAACCATGAGAATACAAGATTTCGAACTAGATGAATTTTTGCGTCAACAGCGTGATACGGGCACAATTCCGCACAACAGAAGCATGTAATACATTTTTTTCTATCCCAAGTCGGAATATTCCCTTTCTTCATCTCTTTCGGGGGCTCTATGGCTTTTACAGGGCAATTATTCCAGCAGGTAGCGCACAACCTACATCTTTGTTTATCAAACGTGATCGTAGCCTTGAACGCTCGGCGTGCTAAATAATCAGCGAAACGACGTGGAAGCCAAGCAGAAACGGGCTTGATCGTGGTCGGGATTTTGAAGGTTCTTTTGACCTTTTCGATGTTCTCTCCGCGAATTTCCATTTTTCCTTGGTCGGTCGTTCCCAAGCCCTTTTTCTCGGCAAATGCGAGATATTTTACATTGCGTGAGTTTATACCAATTATTTTACACACGGTGGAATCTATCGCGACTCCGTCAAATCCTGCTATCACCAGATCCAGTTTTAAAACTTTACCGGCAGACGGACCGTTTCCCTCCTGACAATAATACCCATCGACAACCGTCAGCTGGGGATTGGATACGGAATAAATATCGGCTAATGCAGATGTAAATCGGGTCAATGAAGGATATTTAGCGTGAATACGCGCCTTATTTGTTCGAAGAACAGTTCCAAACATGTTCTTTATGCAACAAGTTAATGTGGTTTGCCCATGAGTCTTAATTTTCGGGAGATTAATGATAAGGTCAGCGTCATGTAATAAGACCGAACTGGGAAATTCATCGAATTCAAAGGGATTTTCCACCTTGTACACCCTGCGTTCGGTTTTTTCAAAGGGAATGCATTCTACTATCTCGCCTTCCTGTTCACAAACTGCTTTCAATCCGCTTTCTTTCATTGCACGTTCCGTATTGCTTTCTCCGAAGTTAAAACCTCCACTGGAATCACATACATAGATTTTTTTTGGGTTGAATTGTTTAACCCAGTGAAGGACCGCTTGAACAATGGTGGGATGGGTCGTAATTGCACGTTCTGGAGGAGCAGGTTGGAGTAAATTGGGTTTTAAGAGAATTGTCATTCCTTCTTTCATCAATTTCTTGGCATCAATCAGTTCTAAACTCTTGAAAACAGCCGCCTTTACATCATCGTTGAGAATCTTCTGGATTGCCACTGGAGTTTTCTCTACCATACCCACTTCATTGAGGGGAGAGTTTAAAAAAATTAGGGAAATAATTGTGAATGGTTTCGATCTAGAGCAAGCTCACGAGGAGACCTATTGTGGTTCCTACTATGGTTAAGAATCCTAAAAATAACAAACCAAGCCACGAAAAGATTGCATTTCGTGCGATTGGTACTTTTAGAGTTACAGCAGCTTCTGGACAAAGTTCGTGACAACAAAAACAAGTTATGCAAATATTTTTGTCCCAAACGGGAGTATTGCCTTTCTTTTTAATCTCTGGGGGTTTAATGGCTCCCACGGGACAGTTTTCCCAACAAGTCCCACATAAAATACAACGATTGGAATCAAAACCAATTTTTGCCTTAAATACCGTATCTGAAATATAATTCGCTACTTTCTTAGGTAACCAAGCAGATGTAGGGCTAATACTAGTGGGTAATTTGAATTTTCGCTTGACATTCTCGATACTTTCTCCCTGAAACTCGATTTTACTCAAATCCGTGGTTCCTAATCCTTTCTGTTCAGCAAAAGCAAGGTATCTCACATCCTTAACGGGGATCTCCGTGATATTGCATACGGTTGTATCTAAAGCAACACCATCATATCCAGCAAGAATGAGATCCAGTTTCACGGGTTCCCCCGAGCCTGGACCGTTTCCTTCCATTGCAAAATACCCATCGATGACCGTCAATTGGGGATTAGATACTGAGTAGATATCCGCAAGTGCAGAGGTGAATCGGTCTAGGGATGGGAAACGTGCATGTGTTTTTGCCTTATTAGTACGCAAAATGGTTCCAAACATATTTTTTATACAACATGTCAAGACGCATTGACCATGTGTTTTAATTTTCGGCAAATTGATAATAAGATCCGCGTCTTTGAGCAACCGAGAACTGGGAAATTCTTCTAATTCCAATGGATTTTGTACGATGTAGATTTCCCGTTCTGTCGCCTCAAACGGAACACAAATTACATTTTCACCCTCTTCTTCACAGATATCCTTGATACCGCTACCTACCATTGCCCGATCGGTGGTGCCTGTTTTGATTCCACCCCCACTGGAATCACAGACATAAATTTTTGCGGGATTGAACTGTTTTACCCATTGGATTACCGCTTGCATAACTTTGGGATGAGTGGTTACAGCAGCTTCGGGCTTTTTTCCAGATAAGAGATTTGGCTTGAGGAGAACTGTCATTCCTTCTTTGACCATTAGTTCTTCAGCACCAATTCTTTTCAACGCAGAAAAAACTGCTGATTTTACATCGTCTTGTTGTATTTTTTGGATTGCGATTCTGTTTCGACTTACCATTTTCATATTTATCCTCTAGTATGTCAAATTTTTAAGTCCATGTGATAACAAATTGCTGAAATTAGCTTTTTTGGCTTTAAAAAACATCTTAATAAATATTATAATAACCTAAATACAAAAGAAGAAAAAAACATGAAAGAAAACAAGAAATAAATATATTACTCTTCGTTTACTGTGATTGCTTCCTCAGGACATTGAGATTCACAGCTGCGGCAACCTGTACAGTTTTCCATTTCAAGGATTACAGCTTTCTCTTTTTTAGGTTCGCCGTAAACATCAAACGCGCAAACATCGTAGCAAGTCCCACATCCGGTGCATTTTTTCTTATCAATTATTATTTTAAATGACATAATTCTAACCTCTAAATTGTATTATCACTTTACCTAACCATTTGTTCCATTTTAAAGCTTGTGCTCTTAACACTCAGTTTTTTTGAATATAAAGAAAGAATTATAATTATACAAGCATGAAAACAAAGGGAGATGTGGGAATTGCATGGGATCAGCATCTACTTCAATACGCATATAGAATTGAAAAACCTATCTACTCGCGTTTCTCATTTTAAGTGAGTCATCCATACGTATTTATGTAGTGATTTTGTACTTCTTCCATAGTTAGAATATTCATCTCTATTGTATGAGGATACCAAGAATGTCATGGAAGGATCTTTACTCGGAAGTTAAAGCAAAAAAAATGGCTGCACTAGGAAAGACAGATGTGGTAAAAGCTGTGGAAAAGCATGGAAAAATATTAGCCATACGAGGGAAATACGAAAAACCCGAAAAAGTAATCCAATATTCCTATGCATCAGTAAAAGAAATTATATCTCCCGGACAAGTACCTAAAGTGGATCTCGCAAAATATGACGTGGTTCTGATCGGTTGCCCTGGATCTGAAATTCCCAAATCAGGGATGAGTAAGTTTCGGGATTATGTCGTGAATGATGGAGGCTGGGTATTAACTACGGATTGGTGCCTTCGCACAGTAATTGATGACGTATTTCCGGGATTTATCCATTGGAATGGAGAAAAGACCGATGACGCCGTCGTAAAATGCGAGCTGGTGGATCCCCATCATCCCTTCTTGGATGGGATATACGGGGAGATTATGACAGGTAAATATTCTACAAAAGGAGAAAAAAGTCCTACTTTCTCCTGGTGGTTAGAAGATAAATCCTTTCCCATTACGATTATACGTCCTGATTTGGTAAAAATATTGATTCGAAGTTCGGAGATTGGCAATAGATGGGGTAAGGATCCGGTCCTGGTGTATTTTGATGTCGGAAAAACAGGCGGTAAAGTAATTCATATGATTTCGCATACGCACTTGCAGAAAGGGGGTTCAAAAGGGCATTTTGTCTCTGCCATGATTTTAACCAACATTCTGGATGAAAAAGTGGGAATAAAACACGGTGTGAAAAAATCAAGTGGAGGTCCTCAATATACCGATTATGGGGGAACTGCTTCTAGCTATTCCTCAGGAATTGAATGGGCAAGTCCCGCACAGAATACCCCAAATCAATTCCAGCAATACGATGTTCCAGAAAGTCAGTCTCAAGGTAATACTCCGGAACTGTTCGGAACTGCCCAGATTGAAGAAGTGCAAGATGCAAAATCCATACCTTCTTCCCAAAAATGCGCTTTGGGAGATGGGAATTTCGTGGACTCCAAGGAAAAAATCTTCAAATGCGGCAGATGTGGAACACTTTACCACGAGAATTGTCTGAGTATTCAGCTTCAAGATGGTACGTGTAAAATTTGTGGTAGTATATTCTTATTCTGATTCTGTTTTAGAAAGAGAATCCTTTTCCTTGCATTCTTTTTTCTTTTGTTGAGTATCTATGGCATTTTCTAATGAAAGGTTGCCATTATATACTTCATTTGCGAGCTTCAGAGATAACGAGAGTTTGCCTTTACTCCATTTACGTGAAGCTCTCTGAATGTGCTTTAATTCTGCTGTGTGTGCTTCTATACTAAAAATATGTTCCAGATCTGCGTCGGATAGTTCCTTTCCCATACGATAACCTATAATTATCGCTGCTTGCTCATCTCGGGTGATAGACTTTTTGTACTCCGGGTAAAAGGCTTTCACATTTAAGATATGGATTCCATTTTGCTTGTTAGAACCAGATTCGTCTACAAGATATATATAGATTGGACTAAATAATTCTTCATCCCTTGAAGTCAGTACCCGAAGAATATTGCGTAAAGAACGCAAACTTGCTCTTCCCACTTTTACTTCGATTTCATTAGACTGAAAACTTTCTGCACACATATTAATTCGCTCTATAACCTTTTCCGCCGTGTGTACGATTTCAGTATAGATCAATGTCTGATCCAAAAAATATGCTATTCCAATATTTTTTTGTCCTGGATCAATTGCGACTAGTAGGGTGGTAAATTCTTGAATACCGTGGAGCTCCCGTAACACGTTTAATATTAGAGAGGTGAAACTGGAAAATTTAGTGTAATCAATGATCGAATACAAAGAACTATAATCTTGATAATGTTTTGTCTTCTGAATCAGTTCCATTCCCTCAAGATCTGTTATGATTAAGGAATTCTTTAAAGCTAAGCTATCCTCCGATTCCAATGATGACCAGATTAAACGTTTTTCCTTTAATTTTTGTGATAGAAGGTAAAATGCTTTCATATCTCGAATAAAAAGGAGTAATTTTTTATCCACAAGTAAAAATAAATATACTATATTAAAAATATTTCATCAAAACCTACTTAGTGCATATTAATGCAGTTTTCTTTAACCAATCAGGGATTAAATTCAATGATTTCCACCTCTGATGAAACTGCAAGCATCATCCATATCTGGGGGGATATTGGAGTAGGAAAAACCACTATGTGCTACAGTTGTGCTCTCTCAAAATTAGCACAAGGAAAAAAAGTAGTATATGTTAATACCAAGTCCCCTTTTAACAGTAATCGATTTAAACAGATCATGCAAAATTACCCCCCATTCGATGAATATAATTTTATCTTGTATAATCCTACCACTTTTTCCCAGCAAACCGAAATCCTCATGAATTTGGAATTTCTGATCCTAGAAGAAATAAATACTTTTCACAACACCTCAGTAGGGTTGATTATTCTTGATGATGCATCGATCTTGCGACATTTAGAATTAAAAACAAAAGAATACAACCAAAAAATGCTTCGTGTTCTGAATACCACCATCGCGAGTCTTGATTTCATCAGAAAAACATATGAGATTCCCGTACTTATTACGAATCGATCAGTTATTCGAGTAATAAACGATCAAAACTTCTCTCAACCCGCTAGTAATGCGATTATGGAGTATTGGGCAAAATACAGAATCCATTTAGAACGTACCACTAATCCTGTTATACGCGAAGTTGTGCTTGAAGCGCATCCAATGCACAGCAATTTGCCAATTCGAATCCAGACTCAATTGAATAACAATGGGTTCGTTTAAGTCTGAAATTCCTTTAAAACTTCTTTTACTACGGTAATAGATGCTTCCGTTTTTACTGCTTGTGGGTCAAAATGCGTCCTGGCTGCGTGAAAGCCTTTCTCTTCCAGCCGTTCCAATATTTTTAAGAGTGAGGGATAAGTAATTCCCAAGTAGTCTGCAATTTTAGGGATAGAATAATAATATGGGGGGAAATTATCTTCATTTTTCACCAATTCCACGAATTTTAACAATTGATTATAACTTGGATACATGTTTTTTCCCGTATTTTGTAATTGTATATCCAGATCTTGTACATATTCAGGGTCATGAAGGTTCCCCATCCAAACCAATCCCGAAGCTATCATGATATTGCCACACAAGGGGCAAGTACATTGGAGTATTGTGCTTTTTTGTTCGACTTTTTCTACTGATCGATAATGACAAGATCGACAATACAAATAGTTCCCAAATTTCTGAATATTGGAATTAACTCCTAATATTCCTTTCCTAATATGTAAAAACACGCGAACGAAATGTTGAGCACTAATGGACATAACGGGATGTACGTATAACTCAAATAAATTCGCAATTTTTGCTATGAAGTAAATTAATATACGAGTACCCATTTCTTTAATGAATTCGGTTCGAATAGGAGTCGTTAGATATTTCCGGATGCATGCTTCTTTTTTAATACCGAATAACACAGGTGTATCCGTTGCTGTTACACACATTAACCCACCCACTTCGTGCACACTGATTGCTTGCATTGCAGAAGGTATGTATTCACTAGGAGAACCAAAAGGATCGATATCGATAATATCATAATAAGTATGATTTTGATCATAATACGTGGAAAAAAGCAATTTTGCATCAAGAGACGAGATCTGGATTTGCTGTTGCGTAATGCCATTTATCTGTAGATTTTTCTGAACAGTTTCAATTGCGATAGGATTTAGATCATTAATGAATACTTTTTCAATCGCAGGACATTGTTTCAGCAGTCTAATTGCACGGATACCCGTAGCTGCCATGGAATCGCAATAATTCAGTTTGGTGCTTCGTTGTGATGAGTAGGTATTTACTACGTAGATTGTCAAATCCCGATTTATAATCATGCGGGGATTGTAGAAAACTGACATGGATTTCCCGATTTTGTTCTCTTCCTCGTTCTTTGGCTTTTTTTCAGGTAAAAAAAACTCTACTTCAGCTTCTTTTAATCGGGTGGATTGGTAATCTATATTGTGAATTTTCAACTTATGTTGTGATAATGCAGTATCAGAAAAAAGGATAAACTATTCTTAGTTTAACGGATATACATGTCTTATGAGCAAGCGATGGCTAGCTGATCATCGATCGGATGAATTTCACAATAAATCAAAAATCGATGGCTATCGTGCCCGCTCTGCTTATAAAATCCTGCATATTAACGAAAAATTTCAGATTTTTAAGGGAGTTAGATACGTGCTTGATTTAGGGTCCTCTCCAGGTTCTTGGTTACAGGTAGCGGTATCCCAACTAAAAAAAAGCAATCCGAAAATCATGGGAGTGGATAGAAAAAAAATCAAAGAAATCGAGGGTGTAAAACATCTTCATATGGATGTCTATTCTGAGCAGCTTGAAATAGAAATCCAATCCTACTTTCCGTATGGGATCGATCTTGTTATGAGTGATTTAGCACCAAACACTTCCGGGAATAAAGATTACGACGCAACGCGCTCTGTAGAACTCGTATATCGGGCTTTTCAATTAGCAGATACAAATTTACGACCCAATGGAAAATTTATTGCCAAAATCTTTCACTGTCCCGAAATACATCAATTAAAGCGAAATTTAGAACCAAAATTCGATAAAGTACAATATTATAAACCAAAAGCAAGCAGAGAACATAGTAGAGAAATATTTTTAGTCGCTTTAGGGTATAATAAGAAGGATATAAAAGAGAAATAGAAAATAGATCACTTTTTCTTTAAGCTAGCTGCATATTTTGCAGCATCCATTAATTGTGCCTTATCTTTATCAAAATTTGATGGCTTAATTTTAAGTAACCATCCCTTACCATAGGGATCTTCATTGATTTTCTCCGGCGCATCCTCCAAAGATTCATTCACTTCTACGATCTCTCCTCCGACAGGAGCGAATATGTCAGCAATTGCTTTTTGAGCTTCTATGGAAATATCTTCCAATAAATCTCCAGTTTTAAAGCTTGCTCCCACCATATCACCAGCATTTAGGTCACAAGTGATGATTTCTCCTAATTGATTTTGAGCAAAATCAGTAATTCCGACAATTACAATATTTCCTTCTTTTTTCACATATTGGTGCTTATTTGTATAAAGATATCCTTCGGGAACGTTGATTTCTTTATCATCAATTTTTATTTTCATAATTTATTCACGGTTTAAAATTAGTTCAATCTTGGTTTATTGTTCCAATTAAAAAAGTTTTTTTTAATTCAATCTGAAAGAAATCAAGGATTACTGATGCTTCTGAATAAAATTCTCAAGGATAAAGAATTTTCTGGAAAATATTTGGAAATTATTACTGATCTTGGATTTTCTAAGGAAGAGGATTTGAAAGCAAGAGACCTACTCAACCAGATTCTCTTAAAAAGAGAATCCTATTCCGTGGAACAAACTCTCCAATCTATAAAGACCTTAATTGGGAGTAGATCTCATATTCTTATCGTGGGCGGTGGCCCAGATGCTAATCAGATTATGAGATGGATCTTTGAAATCACGAACTTTCCTCATCTAAATTACCAAAATCTTCTCATTATAGCCATAGATGGTGCTACGGAGCTATTGGCTGAACTCTCCATGATTCCACACTTAGTCTTTACAGATTTAGATGGAATTCAATCCAAAACAGTGCAGAACCAGCGCTATAAAAAATCAATTCTCATTATACACGCTCACGGGGATAATATGGACAAAATTGTTGAGTTTGAATCAGTATTACTTAATAAACTTGTAATAGGAACTACCCAAACTGTGTCAAAATTTCCCGTTATCAATTGTGGTGGATTCACAGATGGAGATCGAGCACTTCATTTCATTGGAAACTTTCTCCATGAAAATCATTCTCTATATCTCGTAGGATTCGATTTTGGTCCCACTATAGGAAAATATACAAAACCTACTATCACAAAACCTGTACCCGCTTCTCCTCTCAAGTTGAAAAAATTGAGATATGGAGCGGAACTGACTCGTGATTTTTGCTTTAAAACCCAATCCACAGTTTATTTTTTGGAGAATCAATTCGAATATAGGTTAAAAAACGAGTTAAAGAGTAATGTGCATTGTAAATTCCTTCGTGTGCATTCTTCACTAGATTTAACTGCTATTTTTCCTCATAATCTACTATTCCTGAGGGAGAAATCAGAAATGGAACCTTCTGATTCGCATGTGAAGGGGAATTCACCAAATAAATCCATCTGATTTCCTCTTCTTTAGTTAAATACAGCACTTCATCCACATAATGATTGAGAACATATTCCATTATTGGTCTTTCGCTAAAAATATTTTTTTCAGCAATGAATCCTGTAACTTGACTGTTCAATATCGTAACGATGTTGTTTTTTTTTGTAATTTCTCTTAAATACACCAATATTCGTTTTAGTTTCTCCCGGATTTGGATATTGGAAATCATTTTGTCTCCTAAATCCACCCTCACATATTTTGTTAAAGAATCGATTATGATGAGTTTTATCTCCTTATCTAAACCCTCAGAATCCATTTTTTTAAGAACTGTAAAAATCGCATCGGTACTTTGTGTTTTTAACACACGAATATGAGCCAAAACACTCACAGCTTTTAATCCATAACCACTAATGGCAATTTCTTCTATTCTCTCCGGACGAAATGTACCTTCAGTGTCGATAAATAATGCAGAAATAGGAGTTGTTAAATCTTTATAAAGATCGTATAATGCAACACACACTTGGAAACAAATCTGGGTTTTTCCCGTAGCATATGCTCCATAGATGAGATATACAGTCCCAGGAGTAAAACCATTCCCTAAAAGCGTATTTATATTCTTACTGGACAATTTAATTGGTTTCTTGAATCTTGTTTGGGGTGGAGAACTCAGAAACGGAGCGAATACTATATTCTTGTGTTCACGCATGGCTTCAATTGTTTTTTTGGCTTGAATAATATCGATTTTTTTCAATCGTGCCCATTCTGCGGGATTAAAAATCTCCATTTTCGCCACCTTTACTCTTGTAAATCAATTCTACTTTATAATCTCATTGGGTGCTTGTTGAATAATTATTTAATCTTAAAAGCATCAAATATCTTCGTATTTTGTAAATTTATTTCAAAAGATTTTTTATTTTTCGTTAATTGAGTTGATCGGTGCTGTTTACACTGCATTAGAAACATTTTTGGGGTCTCCATGGCAAAGAAGAAAACTCAATGTCCCTATTGTGAACAATTTTTTCTAGACTTAACCCGGCATAAGTGTAAGCAAGCAACAGACATGGATCCAGATGAGACTTCTTCTTCAAGGCGTACAACCAAGCCATCCAGTGCGAGTAAATCCCACATCAACAAAAAACGAAATTCGTCTGAGATCGATAAGGATGTCTTGGCACTTGTGAAGGAACGTCACGAAGTATACAAGGATAAGATTATTGACTTCCTCAAAATTGATGAAAAACTAATAGTGAATTCTATTAAGCGACTGCAAACAAAGCAAAAAGTTCAGATAAAATCCGATTTAGTCGAAGGTATCCGGAAAGAGCTGATCCAATACATAGAGGAGTATACTTTCAAAACTAATTGTGTAGAATCCAAAAATGGGAATGCAGTAACGTGGGAAACCATGGGGAATTGTCCATGTTTCTTATGTCCTAATGTAACCAAATGTAATTTCGGACAAAATGAAACCAATCCTGTTCATTGTCAATACCTTGTTGAATGGATTACCTCCAGACTAAAAAATGTCCATTATGAGAATCCATTCAAAGGGAATATTGAAGATAAGAAAAAATGAGAAACATTAGATCATTTTCACCATTTTATATTCATTATAATCGATCAAGACACGATAGAATCCCCTTAATTGCGCATCCATTACAAGATTTCGAATATCTGTGCGAATATATCCATAAGGTAAGGATTTAAGTTTGGAACGGGAACAAATGATACGTATATTTTCTTTTTCGATCTTTTTCATTACTCGAGCGGTGATTTGTAGATTTCCTCTCCCAAAAACAAATCCTTGATTCCCAATAGGAGAGACTACAACCACAGTGGATTTATTTTGAATGGTCTCAAGGATTTTTTTCTCATTCACATCGCGAGCTATCAGAACTTTATTTTTAACGATGTCTACGCCCAGTAGGGTTTTTTCGATACCTAACAGTTTTGCAATCCATTGTACCGTAGTACCAGGCCCAAGAAGGTAGTAGGTGTCGGATTTCATTTCTTCAATGATTGTTTTGGCAATCGCTTGCTGATTGGCAATTTCATCATCGGTATTGGGGGATGCTTGTTTCATCCCTTGAAGAAGCATAGGAACATGGGGAATTTTCATATATCCAAAGAGAGCTACTTCAATAATATCCTTCCTAAAGGCATTCTCATCAATATCCAACACTTCTGATTCCATTAAGGGAGCTTGTCCTTTCAGGTATTTCATTACTAATTCCGCTCCATCAGCTGGAGTGGCTGAAAACACCGAAGAATAGACTTTTACGCCTCCTGGAATTCCTATACACGGAATTTCCTGCTGAATTATCTCCAAAATATCCCGAGCAGTACCATCCCCACCGAAAAACACAATTATATCCATGAATTCCTCACGAAAGTACTTAACAGCTGTTTGCGTATCGTATTTCGTTGTGGAATACAATTGGATGGAGTGAGAAAATATGTTTTCAGGAATGGTTTGGTGGGGTATATTCATTGACACGCAGATGGACTCCCCCATAACACCAGGAG
>Ga0209253_10000702_pt1 | contig 29087 bp, 24 predicted proteins | sample FrelakmetBRP12BR_FD_187145 | JGI IMG/M metagenome (GOLD analysis project Ga0209253, IMG submission 187145) | Freshwater lake sediment microbial communities from the University of Notre Dame, USA, for methane emissions studies - BRP12 BR (SPAdes)... | ecosystem: Environmental > Aquatic >...
TCGCCCTTCTCGTCGAACTCGATCTTGCCGGTCGCGCCGTCGTAGGAGATCTTGGCCATCACCGGCAGGTACTTCGCCGGGTCGGTCGAGTCCGCCTTCTGCATCGCGGCGATCAGGATGTTGGCGCCGTCGTAGAAGAACGGCGCGTACTGCTTGACCTCGCCGTACTTCGCCTTGAACGCGTCCTGGAACGCCTTCGACGCCATCTGCGTCGGCAGGCCGGCCTGCGAGCAGATCATGCCTTCGGACGCCGGCCCGGCGAGCTTGCTCATCTCGCTGGTGCACGCGCCGTCGCCGAACGCGAACATGGACTTGATGCCGAGCTCGCGCGCCTGCTTCAGCATCGGGCCGCCGGTGGCGTCCATGCCGCCGTAGAAGATGACGTCGGGGTTCTTGCCCTTCATCTTCGTCAGGATCGCCTTGAAGTCGGTGGCCTTGTCGTTGGTCTTCTCGCGGGCGACCACTGTCACGCCGGCGGCCTTCAGCGTCTTCTCGACTTCGTTCGCGAGGCCTTCGCCGTACGCGGTCGCGTCGTCGGCGATCGCGACTTTCTTCGCCTTCAGCTCGTTCGCGACGTACGCGGCGACGGCCGGGCCCTGCTGGTCATCGCGGCCGACCGTGCGGAACACGACCTTGAAACCCTGCTCGGTCAGCTTCGGGTTCGTCGCCGAGCCCGAGATCACCGGAATGCCGGCCTGGTTGTAGACGGCCGAGGCGGGGATCGTCACGCCCGAGTTCAGGTGGCCGACCACGCCGGCGACCTTGGCGTCGACGAACTTCTGCGCGATCGTCGGGCCCATCTTCGGGTCGGCCTGGTCGTCTTCGCTCATCATCTCGAACTTGACGGTCTTGCCGCCGATCTTCATCTTTTTCGCGGTGGCTTCGTCGACCGCGAGGTGCACGCCGTTCTCGTCGTCCTTGCCGAGGTGCGCGATGCCGCCGGTCAGCGGGCCGGCATGGCCGATCTTGACGACGATAACTTCTTCGGCCGGGGCCTTCGGGGCTTCGGCTTTCTTGGGTTCTTCCTTGCCGCAACCATAGAAGGTCACGAGCGCGGCCGCGACTACGGTCAGGCCGAGCTTACGGGTCATGTTCATTGCTTTCCTCCGGGGAAATTGGCCAAACAGGGCAACAGGCAATTATTTAGGGTTCCCCGCCCGGTGTCAATCCGCACGACACCCCGTGCCGGGCGCCGGCGGCGGTTCGCTCCGGGCTCCCGCAGCCCGTCGCGCGGGGCCGCAGTCTGTCGCAGCCCGCTTTCCCGGGAGGGCCGGGGCGCCTACACTACGCGGTCTTTCGAATCCGAACCGCGGTTCCCGTGCATCCAACGCGGGACATCGTCGAGAACGGGCCGGCCCGGCGACCCCGGGCCGACCTTGGCACGCATTGCCGGCCGTCGCATCCGACGGCCGCCTTCAGGGGGCTGGTATGACATTCGGATGGAGCAGGCGGCGGGTGACCGCCGTGGCCGTGGTGCTGTTGCTGGTGGGGGCGATCGGCGGCACCGTCGCGCTGCGCATCGTGAAGAAGGGCGGCGAGGGCAAGGGCCAGCAACCCCCGGTCGCGCTCGAGTTTTCGCCCGCGGACCTCGCGCGGGTCGAGGCCCAGCCCCTTTCCCGCTGGCTCCCCGTGTCGGGGGCGCTGCAGCCCGTGCGGCAGGCGACGGTCAAGGCAAAGGTGTCGGGCGACGTCCGCCAGATCACGGTCCGCGAGGGCGAGACGGTCCAGGCCGGCCAGCTGCTCGCGCGGATCGACACCGCAGACCTCGAGGCCAGGCTCGCCGAGCGCATTGGCGCCCTCGAATCGGCGAAGGCGCAGCTCGCGCTCGCCGACAAGACGCGCTCGACCAATCTCGCGCTCCTCAAGCAGAACTTCATCTCGCAGAACGCATTTGACAATTCCGAGTCGAGTTACGCCGTCTCGCAGGGAACGGTGAAGTCGGCCGAGGCGCAGGTCCAGCTCGCGCGCAACGCGCTCCGCGACGCTATCGCCACGTCGCCGCTGACCGGCGTCGTCGCCAAGCGGCACGTCCAGCCCGGAGAGAAGGTCGCGTTCGATTCCCCGCTCGTGACGGTGGTCGACCTGCGGGACCTCGAGCTGCAGGCGGCAGTGCCCGCAGCCGACGTCCCCGAGCTCGCGATCGGGAAGTCGGTCGAGCTCGCGATCGACGGGTTCGGCGAGCGCAGGTTCGCCGGGCACGTCGAGCGGATCAATCCTGCGACCGAGCCCGGCACGCGCGCGATCCTCGTCTACGTCGGCATTCCGAACGCCGATGGCACGCTCCGCGGCGGCATGTTCGCCACGGGCCGCATCGCGCTCGCCGCGAGCGCGCCGCTGGCCACGTTGCCGGCGACCGCCATCCGCACCGAAGGCGGCCAGACGTACGTGTGGCTGGTCGAGGATGGCAAGCTCGTCAAGCGAAGCGTCGTCATCGGCCGCCGCGACGACACGGCCGGGCGTGTCGAGATCAGGACAGCGCTGCCCTCCGGTTCCTCGGTGCTTGCGGCGAAATTCGACAACCTCAAGGACGGTGCGCCGGCGATCGTCAAGGCGCCCTTGCCCGTGCCCGCACCGGCTTCGGCGCCCACGTCCGGCAAGATGCAGGCTGCGGGCTGATGAACGAGCGCGAGGCTCGCTCCGTTCGCTGCCCCCCGGGGGACGCCCGCGCGAGCAGGGCGACGCCAAGGCCCGGAGGGCGCGTCTGCGAGCGCGGGTGGCGGCCGACGCCACAGTGCGGCGTGTCCGGCACGGCGTCGCGGAGGCCGCGCAAAGCGCCCTTCGGGCGCTGAAGGCCCGGCCAGGGAGGAACATCCATGTGGGTCACCCGAGTATCGATCAACAACCCGGTCTTCGCGACGATGGTGATGGTGGCCATCGCGGTCCTCGGGCTCTTCGCCTACAACCGGCTGCGCGTCGAGCAGATGCCCGACGTCAGCCTGCCGTTCGTGATGGTGCTGACGAGCTACCCGGGCGCGTCGCCCGAGGTCGTCGAGACCGACGTCACGAAGCCGCTCGAGTACGCGATCAACAGCGTTTCGGGCGCGAGCCTGATCCGCTCCAACTCGCGCGAAGGGCAGAGCCAGGTCTTCGCCGAGTTCCGGATGTCGACGGACATGGCGAAGGCGATGCAGGACGTGCGCGACAAGATTGCGCAGATCCGCCCCGGCTTCCCGCGCGACGTGAAGGAGCCGCTCGTCGTCCGCGCGGACACCGAGAACCAGCAGCCGGTCGTCTCGCTCGCCGTGCTGTCGCCTACGCTCGACCTGCGCGACCTCACCTCGCTCACCGACCAGACGATCGTCAAGGGGCTGGAGAACGTTCCCGGCGTCGCGCGCATCGACGTCGCCGGCCGGGTGACGCGGCAGATTCTCATCCAGATCAAGCCGGCCGCGGTCACGGCGCTCGGCATCGGCGTCGACCAGGTGATCGCCGCGATCCGCAACGCGAACCAGGACGTGCCCGCCGGCCGGATCACGCGCGGCCAGACCGACGCCAACGTGCGTGTCGAGGGCAAGATCAAGGATCCCGCGCAGTTCGGGCGGATCATCGTCGCGCAGCAGGGCGGCGCGCCGGTCTACCTGTCGCAGGTCGCCGACGTCATCGACGGCGAGAAGGAGCAGGACTCGATCGCGCGGATCAACGGCCGCCCGTCGATCACGCTCGACCTGCAGAAGGCGCAGGACGCCAACATCGTCGAGACCGGCAAGGGGATCAACGCGGCGGTCGCGGCGCTGAAGGCGCGCCTGCCGAAGGACGTCGAGCTGCGCGTCATCAACTCCACCGCAGAACAGGTGGAAAAGAGCGTCGACCGCGTGAAGCAGACGATCGTCGAGGGCGCGCTGCTGACCGTGCTGATCGTGTTCCTGTTCCTGCACAGCTGGCGCAGCACGATCATCACGGGCCTCACGCTGCCCATCTCCGTGATCGCGACGTTCCTCGCCCTCTACGGATTCGGCTTCACGCTCAACTTCCTGACGCTGATGGCGCTGTCGCTGTGCATCGGCCTGCTGATCGACGACGCGATCGTCGTGCGCGAGAACATCGTGCGCCACCTCGGGCTCGGCAAGAGCCACGTGGCGGCGGCGCAGGAGGCCACCGACGAGATCGGGCTCGCGGTGATGGCGACGACCTTCGCGATCGTCGCGGTGTTCGTGCCGATCTCCTTCATGAGCGGCATCATCGGTCGCTTCTTCTTCCAGTTCGGGGTGACCGTCGCCGTCGCGGTGCTGGTCTCGCTGTTCGTCTCCTTCACGCTCGACCCGATGCTGTCGTCGGTCTGGCACGATCCGCCGGGCTCACGCTTCCGGCGCGTGCCGTGGCTCGGCCGCTTCATGGACCGCATCGAGCGCGGCATCGAGTGGCTGCACGCGGTCTACGGCCGCATCCTCGAGTGGGCGCTCGGTCACCGCAGGAGCGTGATCACGCTGGCCGTCGTCACGTTCTTCGCGAGCTTCCTGATCGTCCCGCTGGTCGGCACCGAGTTCGTTCCCGAGTCCGACGAGGGATTCATCTCGCTGCGTCTCAACACTCCGGTCGGGTCGAGCCTCGAGTACAGCGACGGGAAGGTGCGGCAGGTCGAGGCGGCGCTCAAGGCGATCCCGGAGATCGCGATGACGATGACGACGATCGGCACCGACGAGGGCCGCAACTACGCGCGGCTCAACCTCAAGCTCGTCGACCGCAACGACCGCAAGCGCTCGCAGAAGGATCTCGAGAAGGCGATCCGGAAGGAGTTGAAGCCGATCCCCGGCATCGAGCCCGCGTTCGGCTTCGACCGGGCCGTGTGGGTCAACCTCCTCGGTCCGGATCCCGCGACGCTGACGGAGCTCATCACGGAGTTCGCGCAGAAGGTCGCGAAGGTCCCCGGGATCGCCGACCTCGAGACGTCCGAGAAGGCGGCGGCGCCCGCGCTGTCGATCCGCCTCGCCAACGACGCGGCGGCCGACCTCGGGATCACGGTGCAGCAGGTCGGTGCGACCGTGCGGCCGCTGCTCGCCGGCGACACGGTGAGCTACTGGCTCGGGCCGGACGGCCAGAACTACGAGGTCAACGTGCAGCTTCCGAAGGACCAGCGCCGGCTCGCGGCGGACCTCGGGAACCTCTACCTGACGACCGGCAAGCGCGGCCCCGATGGCGAGGCGCGGATGGTCCCGCTGCGGCAGGTCGCCGAGATCGTCGAGACCACGAGCCCGCAGATCATCAAGCGCCAGGAGCTGCAGCGCCGGGTCGCGCTGTACGCGAACGCCGAGGGGCGCCCGTCGGGCGACGTGAATTCCGACGTCCAGAAGATCATCAACGAGTCGACGCTGCCGCCCGGCTACCGGTTCGACGTCGGCGGCCAGGCCAAGAACCAGAAGGAATCGTTCGAGGCGGCGATGGCCGCGCTGGGCATGGCCGTCATCTTCATCTACCTGATCCTCGCATCGCAGTTCGCGAGCTTCACGCAGCCGTTCGCGATCATGGCGTCGCTGCCGTTCTCGCTGATCGGCGTGTTCCTCGCGCTGCTGCTCACGGGCACGACGCTCAACCTGTTCTCGATGATCGGCTTCATCATGCTGATGGGGCTCGTGACGAAGAACGCGATCCTGCTCGTCGATTTCGCGAACCGGGCGCGCCGCGCGGGCGCCACACTGCACGATTCCCTGCTGCAGGCGGGGCAGGTGCGGCTGCGCCCGATCCTGATGACGACCGCCGCGATGATCGGCGGCATGTTCCCGCTGGCGCTCGGGCTGGGCGAGGGCGGGGAGACGCAGGCGCCGATGGGCCGCGCCATCATCGGCGGCGTGATCACGTCGACGCTGCTGACGCTGGTCGTCGTGCCCGTGCTGTACACCTATCTCGACGCGTTCACCGAGTGGCGCCGTCGGCGCCGCGAAGCGAAGCGCGCCGCCGCACACTCTGCGCCGGCGCAGGCGGATTGACGGGTCGGGCGGCGACGCGAGGGGCGACGCGGCCAGGCCGAAGATCTGGACGCGTGCGGATGCGCGCTCGCGAGGGTTTGGCGGGCGTCGCCCGCGACCGGGGACCGCCGATTTGACGTGCGATAATGCGAGAAGCGATAATAACTGACCGCGAGTCATTTGTGAGCCGGCCTCCCGGCTCCCGGCGGCACCATCCGGCGGTCCGGCGAGTGATGTCGCCGCCGACGTCGCCGCCGCCCGGTGCCGGCGCCGCGCGGGCCGAGACCCGGACCATTGCCATGGACATCGAGCAAGCACGCTTCAACATGGTCGAGCAGCAGATCCGCACGTGGGAAGTGCTCGACCAGGACGTCCTCGACCTTCTGTTCGCCGTGCGGCGCGAGGACTACGTCCCCGCCGCCTGCCGGCTGCTGGCCTTCGCGGATCTCGAGATTCCCCTCGGCGACGGCGAACGGATGTGGGCCCCCAAGATGGAGGCGCGCGTTCTCCAGGAGCTCAGGCTCCGGCCGGGCGAGAGCGTGCTGGAGATCGGCACCGGCAGCGGCTACCTCACCGCGCTCCTCGCGAGCCAGGGTGCGCGGGTCACGAGCGTCGAGATCAACCCGCGGCTCGCCGCAGAGGCGAAGGCGAAGCTCGCGCACGCCGGCATCGGAGCGGTGGAGCTTGCCGTCGGCGATGCCGCGCGCGGCTGGGGAACCGCGACCTACGACGCGATCGTCCTCACCGGCTCGATGCCGGTGCTGCCCGACGACTTCGTCCGGCAGCTCAATCCAGGCGGACGCGTGTTCGCGGTCGTCGGCGACCGGCCCGTGATGACGGCGCAGCTCGTGCGGTGGGTCGCGCCCGGCGCCGTGTCGACGCGGTCGCTGTTCGAAACCGCGCTCGACCCGCTGAAGAACGCCGCGACGCCGGCGCGGTTCGAGTTTTGATCCCGCAGCTCGCCCCTGCCGAGCTCCTCCGCTGGCGCGCAGACGCCACGCGCGAGGCGCCGCTGCTCGTGGACGTGCGCGAGCAGTGGGAGTTCGCGCACTGCCGGATCGACGGCTCGCTGTCGATCCCGCTCGGCGAGCTCCCGCACCGGCAGGCCGAGCTGCCGCGCGAGCGGCCGCTCGTGATGGTCTGCCATCACGGCCGCCGCAGCCAGCACGCGGCGATGATCCTCGCGGGGGCGGGATTTCCGCGCGTCTACAATCTGCAGGGCGGCGTCGAGGCGTGGGCGGTCGACGTCGAGCCCGCGATGAAACGGTACTGACGCTTCGGGATGGCGAAGCGCACGGATGCAGTGAACGCGCGGCGACCGCGCACGAGAATGGAATGCCGACGATGAATCGACGCTTGCTTGCCCTTGCCGCACCCCTGGTGCTCGGTCTCGCCGCCTTCGCGGGACCCGCCGCGGGCGAGGACCTCCTTCAGATCTACCGCGAGGCGCAGCGGAGCGATCCCGCCATCGCGGCGGCCAAGGCGACCTGGGAGGCGACGCAGGAGAAGCTGCCGCAGGCGAAGGCCGGCCTGCTGCCGAGCGCCTCCGTTTCCGGCAGCGCGAGCTACAACAACTACGACGCGACGATCCGCACCGATCCGCGCGCCGACTTCAACCGGAACTTCGGTTTCGCGGCCGCCACGGTGTCGGCGTCGCAGCCGCTCTTCCGCTGGCAGAACGTGGTCGCGGTCGACCAGGCGAAGGAGGCTGTGACGCAGGCGGATTACGCGCTGAGCGTCGCGCAGCAGGACCTGATCATCCGCGTCGCCGTCGCGTATTTCGACATCCTGCTCGCGCAGTTCAACATCGAGCTGAACGAGATCCAGAAGGTCGCGGTGTCCGAGCAGCTCGCGCAGGCGAAGCGCAACTTCGAGGTGGGCGTCGCGACGATCACCGACACGAACGAGGCGCAGGCGAAATACGACTCGATCCTCGCCCAGGAGATCACGACGAAGAACGAGTACGACAACCGCGTCACGGCGCTGCGCGCGATCATCGGCCGCTACCCGAAGGACCTGAAGAAGCTCGGCGGCGGGTTCCAGCCGCAGATCCCGCAGCCAAACTCGGTCGACTTCTGGGTCGACAAGGCGATCAAGGAAAACCTCAACGTGCGGATCGCCCAGTCCAGCTTCGACATCGCGACGCTCGAGATCGACCGCGCAAAGGCGGCCAACTACCCGACGGTCGACCTGGTCGGAAGCTTCAACGCCCAGGGAGCGAACGGAAGCATCGCGGCGAACTACTCCAGCGACTCGCGGCTCGGCCAGATCGGGCTGCAGCTCGCGATGCCGCTCTATACCGGCGGCTTCAACAGCTCGAAGATCCGCGAAGCCATCGCGCTGCAGGAGCGCTCGCGGCAGGATCTCGAGGGGGCGCGCCGCAACGCGCTGTTCCAGGCGCAGACCGGGTTCTCGGGCGTCAACAGCGCCGCGGCGTCGGTGAAGGCGTTCGAGCAGGCCGTCGTCTCGGCCGAGGTTGCGCTGCAGTCGAACCGGCTGGGCCAGGAGGTCGGCGTGCGGACGAACCTCGACGTGCTGAACGTCCAGCAGAACGTCTTCTCGACGCGGCGCGACCTCGCGGACGCCTACTTCAAGTACCTGATTGGCGTGCTGCGCCTGAAGGCCGCCGTCGGCACGCTCTCCGAGCAGGACGTCGAGGACATCAACCGGCAGCTCAAGGGCTGACGCCGGCGCTCCGGCGGACGCCCTCGTCGGCCATCGCCGTGGCGACCCGCGGCGCGAGCCACGTCCACAGCCGGTCCGCGCTTCCGCGGTGCGCGTCGCGAAACGCGAGCGCGGCCTCGCGCATCGCCTCGCGCCGCCCCGGGTTGGCCAGGAGCGACGCCACTTCGGCCACGAGACCGGCTGCGTCCGGAACTTCGCGGGCCGCGCCCGCCGCGAGCGCCTTCGCGGTCGCGTCGGCGAAATTGAACATGTGCGGCCCGACGAGCGTCGGCAGGCCCGTCGCGATCGGCTCGATGAGATTCTGTCCCCCCAGCGGCACCAGGCTGCCGCCGACGAACGCGACGTCGGACGCCGCGTAGTACCCGGTCAGCTCGCCCATCGAATCGCCCAGCACGACGTCGATGTCGGCGGGGACCGGCCGGTTGTCGCTGCGGCGGACGAAGGGAACGCCGCGCTGGCGCAGGAGCTCCGCGACCGCCGCGAAGCGCTGCGGGTGCCGCGGCACGATGAGCGTCAGCGTTCCCGGCGGCAGCGGGTGCGCGGCGAGCGCGTCGAGGATCAGCGCCTCCTCGCCGTCGCGCGTCGAGCCGGCGACCCAGAGCGGGCGCGTTTCGCCGAAGCGCTGCCGGAACTCGCTCCCGAGCGCGAGCGCGGCGTCGTCGATGGCGAGGTCGAACTTGAGGTTGCCGGTGACCACGGGCGCCGGCGCGCCCAGCGACGACAGCCGCGCGGCGTCGGTGTCCGACTGCGCGGCAACCCCGGCGAGCGCCGCCAGCATCGGGCGCGTCAACGACGGCACGCGCGCGTAGCCGGCGGCCGACTTCGCGGACATCCGGGCATTGACGAGATAGACGGGCACGCCCGCGCCGTGCGCGAGCGCGAGGAGATTCGGCCACAGCTCGGTCTCCATGACGAGGCCGGCGCACGGTGCGAAACGCGCGAGGAAGGCGCGGACCGCGAACGGCACGTCGTAAGGCAGCCAGGCCTGGACCACGCGCTCGCCGAACAGCTCGTGCCCCGCGGCGCGGCCGGTCGCCGTCATGTGCGTGACGAGCACGGTCGCCTCCGGCCACGCGCGCTTCAGGCGATCGACGAGCGGCACGGCGGCCCGCGTTTCGCCGAGGGACACCGCATGGATCCAGAGCACCGGGCGGGGGACCTCGCCGCCGCCGCCGCCGTAGAGGCCGAAGCGCTCGCCGATGCGCTCGCGATAGCCGGGCTCGCTGCGCCCGCGCCACCACAGGCGAAGCGGCAGCAGCGGCAGCGCGAGATACCACAGCAGCGTGTACAGCGTGCGCATCGGCGCCGCTAGCAGCGAGGCGCGCGGCGCAGCAGCGCGCCCGCAGCGTCCACGACTTCGTCGACCGCGGGCACGCGTCCGACCCCGCCCAGGTCGCGTGCGGCGCGGCTCGCGCGCTCGACGCCGGCGAGCCGCGCGTCCGTCGCGACGAACAGCGACACCGTCGGTGTGCCCAGCGCGGCGCCGAGGTGCACGAGCCCGGTGTCGACGCCGACGACGAGCTCGGCCCGCGAAAGGAGCCCGGCGAGCTCCCCCAGTGCCTGCCACGGCGGGACGCGCGCCGCAGGCTCGCCGGCGGCGAGGCGCTCGCTGCGTGCGCGCTCCTCGACGCTGCCCCAGGGCAGCAGGATGACGAAACCCGCGCGCGCGAAGCTCGCGATCAGCGCACGCCAGCTCGCCTCGGGCCACAGCTTGTCGGCGCGGCTCGTCGCGTGCAGAAAGACGAGATACGGGCGGTCGGGCATCGCCTGGCCCGCGGGGGGCGCCGGCGCGACGAGGCCGAAGCGCGGCGGTCCCACCGCGCGGTACCCGAGCGCGGCGGCGGCGAGCTGCCGGCAGCGGTCGATCAGATGCTGGCCCGGATCGATCGCGTGGTGCACGTCGTGCGCGAGCGTCGCCACGGGCTCGCGAATGCTCGCGCGGTCGGGGCCGTGTCGGGGCCCGCGCGCGGCCCTTGCGATCACGGCCCCCTTGACCTGCTCCTGCAGGTCGAGTACCGCCACGTATTCGTCGCGGCGGAGGCCGCGCCGGAAGGCCGCGACCTCGCGCCACGTCGCGACGGCCAGCGGTCGCTGGCGCCAGCGGCGAAGCGCGACGGGAATCACTCGCCGCACGCCCGGATCGAGCGCGACGAGCGGCACGAACGCCTCCTCGGCCACCCAGTCCACGGCCAGGCGCGGCCGGTGGGCGCGGACGTCCGCGACGAGCGCGAGGGCGTGCACGATGTCGCCCAGCGATGAGGGCCGCACGACCAGGATCGCGCTCAAACGGAAACCCCGTAGAATGCGCGCATTGCCACCTTGCGCCGCGCCGACGGCACCGCGATCGTCACGCGCATGTCCGGGAAGCTTCCCTTGAGTCTCTGTGTGATCACGCGCGATGCTGCCGGGCAGCTTGCGGACTGTCTCGGGTCGGCACCCTTTGCCGCCGAGATCGTCGTCGTCGATTCCGGCAGCCGCGATGATACCGTGGAAATCGCCCGTCGCTGCGGAGCGCGCGTCGTCGTGCAGCCGTGGCTGGGCTTCGGTCCGCAGAAGAATTTCGCCGTCGCGCAGGCCGCGCACGACTGGGTCCTGTGCCTCGACGCCGACGAGCGGGTCACGCCGGAGCTCGACGCGTCGATCCGGTCGGCGCTGGCGGGCGCGCCGGTCGCCGCCGCCTTCGCGATCGCGCGCCGCAACCGGTTTCTCGGGCGCTGGCTGCGGCACGGCGAAGGCTACCCGGACTGGATCGTGCGGCTGTTCGACCGGCGTCGCGCGCGGTGGACGGACGACGCCGTGCACGAGAACGTCGCGGTTGCCGGGCCTGTCGCGCGCCTCGACGGCGACCTGCTGCACGCGTCGGCCGAGTCGCTCGACGCGTACGTCGCGAAACAGAACCGGTACACGACGCTGCAGGCCGCGGCGATGCACGCCAACGGCGAGCGCGCGAGCGCGGTGCGGCTCGTCGGCGCGCCGCTCGCGCGCTTCCTCCGCTTCTACGTGGTGAAGCTGGGATTCCTCGACGGCGTTCCCGGTCTCGTCCACATCGCGATCGGCTGCTTCGCGAGCTTCCTCAAGTACGCGAAGCTGCGCGCGCTCCGGACGACGGAGTCGCGGCCGTGACCGGGCCGCGGCAGGCGCGCGTCCTCGTCACCGGCTGCGCCGGCTTCATCGGCATGCACACGGCCGAGCGGCTCCTGGCCCGCGGTGCGCTCGTCGTCGGCGTCGACAGCTTCGACCCGTACTACGACGTCGCGCTCAAGGAAGCGCGGCTCGCGCGGCTCACCGGGCGCCCCGGGTTCCGCTTCGAGCGTCTGGACCTCACCGACGCCCCCGCGACGGCGCGCCTCTTTCGCGACGGCGGGTTCACGCACGTCGTGCACCTCGCGGCGCAGCCCGGCGTCCGCTATTCGCTCGTCAATCCCGGCGCGTACTTCGCGAACAACCTGACGGCGTTCGGCCACGTCGTCGAAGGCTGCCGGCACGCGCGGCTCGCGCACCTCGTCTACGCGTCGAGCTCGAGCGTGTACGGTGCGAATCACACGCTGCCGTTCTCGGAGGACCAGAGCGTCGACCACCCGGTGAGCCTCTACGCCGCGACGAAGAAGGCGAACGAGCTGATCGCGCACAGCTACAGCCATCTCTACCAGCTGCCGACGACGGGGCTGCGTTTCTTCACGGTGTACGGGCCCTGGGGCCGTCCGGATATGGCGCCGATGCTGTTCGCGAAGGCGATCCTCGCCGGCGCGCCGATCCGGGTGTTCAACGACGGGAAGATGCGCCGCGACTTCACGTACGTCGACGACATCGTCGAGGGCGTCGTCCGCGTGCTGGAGCGGCCCCCGCACGGGAACGGCGGCGCCACGCCGTACGCCGTCTACAACATCGGCAACCACGAAGCTGTCGAGTTGGAGACCTTCATCGCGACGCTCGAGCGGCTGCTCGGGCGGACGGCGATCAAGGAATACGCGCCGATGCAGCCGGGCGACGTGCCGGCAACCTACGCCGCCATCGACCGGCTGGCCGCGGTGACGGGCTTCGCCCCGCACACCCCGCTCGCGGAGGGCCTCGCGCGGTTCGTCGCGTGGTACCGGGAGTACCATGGGGTGCCCGCACCGTGAGGCGTCGCCGATGGTAGAATCAGGGTCCTCGTGCGCGGCTGATCGCGCCGCGCGGCCCATCCCTTTCGTGATCCCATGATTCTCGTCACCGGCGGCGCCGGGTTTATCGGCGCCAACTTCGTGCTGGACTGGCTGGAGCGCACCGCCGAGCCGGTCGTCAACCTCGACAAGCTCACCTACGCCGGCAATCTGGGCAGCCTCGCTGCGCTGCGCGGGGACGCGCGGCACGTGTTCGTCCGCGGTGACATCGGCGATCGCGCGCAGGTCGACGCGCTGCTCGCCCTGCACCGGCCGCGCGCGATCGTCAATTTCGCCGCCGAGAGCCACGTCGACCGCTCGATCCACGGCCCTGCCGCGTTCGTCGAGACCAACGTCGTCGGCACGTTCACGCTGCTGGAGGCGGTGCGCGCGCACTTCTCGACGCTGCCCGACGACGAGCGCGGGGCCTTCCGCTTCCTCCACGTCTCGACCGACGAAGTCTACGGTTCGCTCGGCCCCGGCGATCCGCCGTTCAGCGAAACGACGCCGTACGCGCCGAACAGCCCGTACTCGGCGTCGAAGGCCGCGGCCGACCACCTGGTGCGCGCCTATCACCACACGTACGGGCTGCCGACGCTCACGACCAACTGCTCGAACAACTACGGGCCGCGGCAGTTTCCGGAGAAGCTCGTCCCGCTGATGATCGTCAACGCGCTCGCCGGCCGGCCGCTGCCCGTCTACGGCGACGGCCGCAACGTCCGCGACTGGCTCTACGTCGGCGACCACTGCGCGGCGATCCGCGCGGTGCTCGAAGGCGGGCGCGCGGGCGAGACGTACAACATCGGCGGCAACGCGGAGATGGGCAACCTCGACGTCGTCCACGCGGTGTGCAGGATCCTGGGCGAGCTCGCGCCGGGCCGCGACTACGAGGGACTCGTGACCTTCGTCAAGGACCGGCCCGGGCACGATCGCCGGTACGCGATCGACGCGGCGAAGATCCGGCGCGAGCTGGCGTGGGCACCGGTGGAGACGTTCGCCACCGGCATGCGCAAGACCGTGCAGTGGTACCTGGACAACGCCGCGTGGCTCGCCGCGGTGACGAGCCGCGAATACCAGACGTGGATCTCGCTCAACTACGCCGCGGGCGCCGTATGAGCACGGGGACGATGACGCGCAAGGGCATCATCCTCGCCGGCGGATCCGGCACCCGGCTGTACCCCGTGACGCAGGTGATCTCGAAGCAGCTGCTGCCGGTGTACGACAAGCCGATGATCTACTACCCGCTGTCGACGCTGATGCTCTCCGGAATCCGCGACATCCTGCTGATCTCGACGCCGGAGGACACGCCCCGGTTCGCGCAGTTGCTGGGCGACGGCGCGCAGTGGGGCCTCAATCTCTCCTACGCGGTGCAGCCCGCGCCCGAGGGACTCGCACAGGCGTTCGTCATCGGCCGGGAGTTCGTCGGCCGCGATCCGTCGGCGCTGGTGCTGGGCGACAACATCTTCTACGGGCACGATCTCTCGCTGCAGCTCCATCGCGCCAACGCGCGCGCCGACGGCGCGACGGTCTTCGCGTACCCGGTCGCCGATCCGGAGCGCTACGGCGTGGCCGAGTTCGACGCCTCCGGCCGCGTGGTGAGCCTCGAAGAGAAGCCGAAGCAGCCGAAGTCGCGCTACGCGGTCACGGGACTCTACTTCTACGACAACCTCGTCCTCGACATCGCCGCGGCGCTGCGGCCGTCCGCGCGCGGCGAGCTCGAGATCACCGACGTCAACAAGGTCTATCTCGGCCGCGGGACGCTCGGCTGCGAGGTGATGGGCCGGGGCATGGCGTGGCTCGACACGGGAACGCACGAGTCGCTGCTCGAGGCCGGGCAGTACATCGCGACGATCGAGCGCAGGCAGGGGCTCAAGATCGCGTGCCCGGAGGAGATCGCGTTCCGGCTGGGCTACATCGACGCGGCGGCGGTCGAGCGGCTCGGGCAGGCGATGGCGAAGAACAACTACGGCCGGTATCTGCTGGCGCTGCTGCACGAGCCGGACGTCCGATGAAGGTCAGCGCAACGGCGCTTCCCGACGTCAGGCTCGTCGAGCCGCGCGTCTTCGGCGACGAGCGCGGCTCGTTCTTCGAGAGCTGGAACGCCCGCGCCTTCGCCGCGGCCGGACTGGACGTCGCGTTCGTGCAGGACAACCACTCGCGCTCGAGGCGTGGCGTGCTGCGCGGGCTGCACTACCAGATCGAGCACGCGCAGGGGAAGCTCGTGCGCGTCGTCGTCGGAGAGGTCTTCGACGTCGTCGTCGACCTGCGTCGCAGCTCGCCGACGTTCGGCCGCTCGCTCGGCATGGCGCTGTCCGCGGAGAACCGGCGGATGCTGTGGGTGCCGCCCGGATTCGCGCACGGCTTTCTCGTCGTGTCGGACTGGGCGGAGTTCCTCTACAAGACGACGGACTACTGGCACCCGGAGCACGAGCGCACGCTCGTGTGGAACGATCCCGCGCTCGCGATCGACTGGCCGCTCTCCGGTCCGCCCATCCTTGCGCCGAAGGATGCGGCCGGCACGCCGCTGGCCGCGGCCGACACGTACGCGTAGCCAGGGACGAGCCTGATGCGCCGGCCGACGGTCCTGGTCACGGGTGCGCAGGGCCAGATGGGGTTCGAGCTCGCGCGCCTGCTCCTCCCCATCGGCCAGGTCGTCGCGACCGACCGCGCGCAGCTCGACCTCGCCGATCCCGACGCGATCGTCGCTGCGATGCGCGGTGCCCGGCCTTCGCTGGTCGTCAACGCCGGCGCGTACACGGCCGTCGACCGTGCGGAGACCGAGACCGCGCTCGCGCACGCCGTCAATGGCCGCGCGCCGGGCATCCTCGCCGAGGAGGCGAAGCGCCTCGGCGCGCTGCTGATCCACTACTCGACCGATTACGTGTTCGACGGCACGCGCGCGACACCCTATCCGGAAGACGCACCGACGGCGCCGCAGAACGTCTACGGCGCGAGCAAGCTCGAAGGCGAGCGCGCGATCGCGGCGACGGGAGCGCTCGCGCTCGTCTTCCGCACGAGCTGGGTCTACGGATTGCGCGGAAAGAACTTCCTGCTGACGGTGCGGCGGCTTGCGGCCGAGCGCGACGAGCTCTCGATCGTCGCCGACCAGGTCGGCGTTCCCAACTGGTGCCGCGCGCTTGCGGAGGCGACCGCGCGGATCGTCGGCGCCGGGCTGCCGGCAGCCGCCGAGCGGGCCGGGCTCTACCACCTGTCGTCGACGGGGCAGGCGAGCTGGTACGAATTCGCGCGCGCGATCGTCGGCGACGTCCCGCGGCCCGCGATCAGGGCGATCGCCACGGCGGACTTTCCTACGCCGGCGCGCCGGCCGGCCTATGGCGTGCTGGCGACCGCTCGCTTCGAAGCCGCGTTCGGGTTTGCGTTGCCCCACTGGCGCGATGCGCTCGCCCGCTGCGTGGCGAGCCCGGTCGAGCCGACGGCACCCGACTGAAGCCGTACGTTCGGCGGGGCGCGCGGTCGCGGGCGCGCGATCAGCGCAGGCCGGACGTGTACTCGGCGACGGCCTTCATCTGCGCGTCGGTCATCCTGGCCGCGATCGTCCCCATGATCCTGCCGTTGACGTCCTTGCCGTCCTTGTCCGCGCCGCGCTCGCCGGCCTTGAACGCCTTGAGCTGCGCGTAGGTGTAGTCGCCGTGCTGGCCCGCGAGCCGGGGATAGTTCTTCGCCACGCCCGCGCCGTTCGGCGCGTGGCAGGCGGCGCAGGCCGGAATGCCGGTCGCCGAATCGCCGCCGCGGAAGAGCTTTTGCCCGGCGGTCACGAGCGCGGCGTCCCTGGCCGCGAGCCCCTTGGGCTTCTGCTGCGAGAAATAGAGGCCGAGCGCCTTCATGTCGGTCGGCGTGAGCGCCGCCGACATTCCCAGCATCACGGGATTGACGCGCAGACCCGACTGGAAGTGGGCCAGTTGCAGGGTGATATACTCCGCCGGCTGTCCTGCAAGGCTGGGATTGACCGGGGTCGGGCTGTTGCCGTCGGTCCCGTGGCATGCCGAGCAGACTTCCTTCACGATCGTCTGCGCCTTCGCGAGATCGGGCTTTCCCGCCGGCGCCTGGGCGAGCGCGGCAGCCGCGGACATGGCGCCGGCGAGCGCGGCCAGCAGCAACATGCGTTTCATCGGGTGACTCCTCGAAGGCGGCGGCATGCACTCCGGCGAAGGTTCCGGTTCCCTCGCCTGCGCGGCGCCGATTCATTTGTGCAAAAACATCGCATTGTAACGGAATCGCCGGACCCGGCCAAAGCCGGTCCGCGCCGCGGGCGTGCACGGGCCGCGGCGCGATGAGGCATCCGGTCCAGCACGCGGAATTCCTGGTCACGGCCGCCGCCGACGATCAGTTGCCGCCCGTCGGGCCACCGGAAATCGCGTTTGCCGGCCGGTCGAATGCCGGCAAGTCGAGCGCGATCAACGCGCTCGCCAACCGGACCCGGCTCGCGTTCACCAGCAAGACGCCGGGCCGGACCCAGCAGATCAACTTCTTTCGCCTGCGCGGCGGCGCGCTGCTCGCCGACCTCCCGGGGTATGGCTACGCGGCGGTGCCGCACGCGTTGAAGCGCCACTGGCAGGAATTCCTCGCGCGCTATCTCGCGACGCGGCAGTCGCTGGTCGGGCTCGTGCTGGTCGTCGACGCGCGGCACGGGCTCGCCGAAGCCGACGCCCAGCTGCTCGCGGGCTATCTCGCGAGCGGCCGGCCGGTGCTCGTGCTCGCGACCAAGGTCGACAAGTTCGCGGCCGCCGCACAGCGTGTCGCGCAGCGCGCCATCGAGCGCGACATCGCCGCCGCGTTTCCGGTGCACGCTGCACAGGTGACGGTCGTGGCCTTCTCGGCAACGCGGCGCATCGGCATCGAGCGGGCCGAGCAGGTGCTTGCCGGGTGGCTCGGCGGGCCGCCGAACGAAGACGGCGGACCGACGCCCGACGCGGCAAAAGAAAAGGCCCCGCGCTCAAGGGGAGTGACGCGGGGCCCGAAAGACCCCCGGCAGGGTTGACCACCACCGAGGGCACCCGCTCAGGGAGGGAAGCGGGAGACGTCGCCGTCTGCTTCATAGACTCGCGGTCGCGGCCGGAGTTCCGTGGATTCGCCGAACCTGGCGGCGCGCCGGCACGCGAGCCATCCGGCGTGCCCGCGCTGGCCGTCGGGGCATTCGGCCGGGGCGCCGACGTCCGGTTTGCGGCCCGCGCCGGGGAACGGCTACGATGCGGGCAGCGGGTCCCGACAACGACACTCCCAGACACGGGTTGCCATCATGGGTTTCGATTACACCGGCCATTACCCCTTGCGGCGGATGCGGCGGATGCGGCGCGACGACTTCTCGCGCCGGCTCGTCCGCGAGCACCGGCTGACGGCCGACGATCTGATCTATCCGGTGTTCGTGCTCGACGGCGCGAAGCGCGAGGAGCCCGTCGCCTCGCTCCCCGGCATCTCGCGCAAGAGCGTCGACCTGCTGTTCCGCGACGCCGAGCGCTGCCTCGAGCTTTCGGTTCCGGCCATTGCGCTGTTCCCGGTCATCGCGCCCGGCCTCAAGACGCCGGACGCCGCGGAGGCGTGGAATCCGGAAGGCCTCGTGCCGCGCACGGTGCGGGCGCTGAAGGAGCGCTTTCCCGAGCTCGGCGTCATCACCGACGTCGCGCTCGACCCCTACACGAGCCACGGGCAGGACGGCCTCGTCGACGCGACGGGCTACGTGGTGAACGACGAGACGGTCGCCGCGCTCGTCAGGCAGGCGCTCTGCCAGGCGGAGGCGGGTGTCGACATGGTCGCGCCATCGGACATGATGGACGGCCGCATCGGCGCGATCCGCGGGGCGCTCGACGGGGCGGGCCGGCAGCGCACCCGGATCATGGCTTACTCGGCGAAGTACGCATCGTCGTTCTACGGCCCGTTTCGCGACGCGGTGGGATCCGCGGGCAATCTGGGCGGCGGCAGCAAATACACCTACCAGATGGATCCCGCGAATTCGGACGAAGCGCTGCGCGAGGTGTGGCTCGACCTGCAGGAAGGGGCCGACGTCGTGATGGTCAAGCCCGGGATGCCCTACCTCGACATCGTCCGGCGGGTGAAGGACGCGTTCGGCGTGCCGACTGCGGTCTACCAGGTTTCGGGCGAGTACGCGATGCAGAAGGCGGCGGCGCAGAACGGCTGGCTCGACGAGCGCGCGTGCGTGCTGGAAACGCTCACGGGCTTCAAGCGCGCCGGCGCGGACGCGATACTCACCTATTTCGCGCTCGACGCGGCGGGCTGGCTCGCCGCGTCAGCCTGACGGCGACTCGCCCGACGCGGGGTCGATCAGAGCGGCCAGCGCGTCGGCGGTGAGGCGGGGCTCGCCGTCGCGCCGCGGCCGGTTCCGCCGCTGCTGTGGCGTGAGGATCGCCAGGCGGACGGCGGCGGCCTGCGCTTCGATGCGCAGATGCGCCGCCCCATCGTCGTCGTCGCGCGGCGGCAGCGCCTTGTACGCGACCCCGTCGCCCGCGAGGGCCATCTCCACCGCTTTCGGGTCGTCGGCGACGAGCTCGAGCCGCACGTCGCTGTGCTCCGTCGCCCATCCTGCGGCCACCCCGCCGACCAGCACCGGCTCCCACGCGGCGAGGCGCCGCATCCAGACGAGCGCCTCGCTCCTCTGCCGGCGCAGCGCGGCGGTGTGCGCCTCGCCGCCGAACAGTGCGTGGTGGTCGGCGAGCGCTTCCTCGATCTCCTCGTTCGATGGCAGCGGGGCGGAGTCGGGGAGCAGCAGCTGGCGCACCGCCTTGCGCTTGGCGAGCGTCCAGTCGGCGAGCCCGTGCTCGACGATGAGGCGCGCGGCGGCCTGGGCGATCCGCCGGCGGTCGCGCTGGGTGCGTAGGCCGTCGGCGCGGCCCGGATGGCGCGACGCGGACATGGCGCTAGAAGAGCTGGTCGCGGACGTCCTTGCCGGTCTTGGCCGGGGCGAGGCTGTCGTCGCGGCCGCGCGGCGGGAACTCCGCAAAGAAGTACTCGGTCACGCTTCCTGCCTCGTCGCGAAGGCCCGATTCGGCATTGACGGTCACGGCGACGATGCCTGCCGGCATCGGCAAGGCGGCCTCCGGCGTACCCTTGAGCGCCCTGGCCATGTAGGAGATCCAGATCGGGAGCGCCGCGACCGCCCCCGTTTCGTTGGTGCCCAGCGTCTTCGGCTGGTCGAAGCCGATCCACGAGACGCCGACCATGGCCGCGTTGTAGCCGCAGAACCACGCATCGACGTTCTCGTTGGTCGTGCCGGTCTTGCCGGCGAGGTCGCTGCGGTTGAGAGAGAGCGCGCGCGTCGCCGTGCCGACCCGGACGACGTCCTTGAGGAGCGAGGTCATGATCCACGCATTGCGCGGGTCGATCGCCCGTTCCGCGGTTTCCCCCGCGCCGGCGGGCGCCGCCTCGGACAGCACGGTGCCCTTGGCGTCGACGGTCCGCGCGATGAGGTAGGGCGCGACCCGATACCCGCCGTTCGCCAGAATAGAGTAAGCGCTCACCATCTGCAGCGGCGTTGCCGACCCGGCCCCGAGGCCCATGGTCAGGTACGGGGGGTGCTGCTTCGGGTCGAAGCCGAAGCGCGCGATGTAGTCCTGCGCGTACTGCGGCCCGATCGCCTGCAGCACGCGCACGGTGACGAGGTTCTTCGACCGGGCGAGCGCCGCCCGGATCCGCATCGGGCCTTCGAACTTGCCGTCGTAGTTCTTGGGCTCCCAGTCTTCGCCGCCGGCCTTGTCGGCAGGGACGAAGAACGGCGCGTCGTTGACGATCGTCGCCGGCGTGAAGCCCTTTTCCAGCGCGGCCGAGTAGATGAAAGGCTTGAAGGCCGACCCCGGCTGGCGCTGGGCCTGCGTCACGTGGTTGAACTTGTTCCGCTCGAAGTCGAAGCCGCCGACGAGGGACAGGATCGCGCCGTCGCCGGGCCGCAACGACACGAAGGCCGCCTCGACCTGCGGCACCTGCGCGATCTCCCAGCGCCCCTTCGCGTCGCGGGCCAGGCGGACGACCGCGCCGGGCCGGATGCGGGTCGCCGCGGCGGCCTTCTCCCCCAGCGAGCGCGCCGCGAACCGGAGGCCGTCGCCGGCGATCTCGACGGTTTCCCCGTCCGCGAGGAGCGCCTTGACCGCGGTGGCCGCCGCGTCCGTCACGACGGCGGGCACGAGCCCGTCGCTTTCCCCCGTTTCCTGGAAGACCCTTTCGAGGACGGCCTCCCGTTCGGCCGCATCCTCGGGGAGGCTCACGTAGGCCTCGGGTCCGCGGTAGCCGTGCCGGCGATCGTAGTCGAGCACGCCGCGACGCACGGCCGCGTAGGCGGCCTCCTGGTCGGCCCGGCGGACCGTCGTGTGGACGGTCAGCCCGCGGGTATAGGCGTCCTCGCCGTACGCGTCGAAGACCACCTGCCGCGCCATCTCGGCAATGAACTCGGCGTGCGTCGGCACGGTCTCGCGCAGGCCCTGGCGGACGGCCAGCGGAGCCGTCTGAGCGTCGCGGAACTGCTCGTCGCTGATGTACCTGAGGTCGTGCATTCGCCGCAGCACGTACATTTGGCGGGTTTTCGCACGCTTGGGATTGGTCACGGGGTTGAAGGCCGACGGCGCCTTCGGCAGCCCGGCCAGCATGGCCGCCTCCGCCGGCGAGACGTCCTTCAGCGGCTTGCCGAAATAGATCTGCGCGGCGGCCGCGAACCCGTAGGCGCGCTGCCCGAGGAAGATCTGGTTCACGTAGAGCTGGAGGATCTCGTCCTTGGACAGGTTGGCCTCGATCTTCCAGGCGAGGAGGACCTCGCGCAGCTTCCGGGTGATCGTCTTTTCCCGGGTCAGGAAGAAGTTCCGGGCGACCTGCATGGTGATCGTCCCGGCCCCCTGCTGCGTGCCCGAGGCCAGGTTGGACGCGGCGGCCCGAAGGACGCTCAAGTAGTCCACGCCGCCGTGCGAATAGAACCGCTCGTCCTCGGCCGCCAGGATGGCCTTCTTCATCACCTCGGGGACCTCGCCGATGCTGACGACGGCCCGCCGCTCCTCCCCGAATTCGCCCAGGAGGTCGCCCTCGGCGGAAACGATCCGCAGGGGGATCTTGGGCCGGTAGTCGGTCAGGTTTTCCAGCGAGGGGAGGGTCGGATAAAGCAGTGCCAGCACGAAGGCACCCAGGAGGGCACCCACGACCCCCAACCCAAGCAGGACGGACCCGACGTAAAGGAGCCACCGTCTTAGCATATGGGAATAAAACTTGCCCGATCGGAGGGGTGAAGCCCGGATTATAGGCGGGCTTACAACAAATGCATCCCCCGAAGGAAAACAATTTGACAAGCTTCATACTTGCTGCCAATCTTTAATGTAGATTATCAGCATTGCGCCGAAGGCAGCCATGCTCGCCGAAAAACTCAATTCGATCCTCGACACGTTCAAGACGAAGTACCCGACCTTGATCGGCGTCGACATCAGCTCGACGGCCATCAAGCTGGTCGAGCTGGCGGAGACCGGGAAGGGCACCTACCGCCTCGAGCGGTACGCGATCGAGCCGCTGGTCCGGGACGTCGTCACGGACGGCAACATCGCCAACCTCGACCTCGTCACCGACGCGCTCAAGCGCGCCCACAAGAAGCTTGGCAGCCGCCACCGCAACGTCGCGCTCGCGCTGCCGGCGGCGATGGTCATCACCAAGAAGATCATCGTCCCCGCCGGCCAGAAGGAGGAGGAGCTCGAGCTGCAGGTCGAAGCCGAGGCGAACCAGTACATCCCCTTCGCGCTCGACGAGGTCAACCTCGACTTCCAGATCATCGGCCCGGCGCCGAACAATCCGGAAGAGTCGGAAGTGCTCATCGCGGCGTCGCGGAAGGAGAAGGTCGAGGATCGGGTCGCCGCCGCGGAGGGCGCCGGGCTCAAGCCGCGCGTGATGGACATCGAGTCGTACGCGATGCAGCAGGCGTTCGAGCTGATCGCGCCGACGCTCCCGGCGAGCGGCCGCGACCAGAACATCGCGCTGGTCGACATCGGCGCGCACGTCACGCATTTCTATGTCCTGCGCAACGGCCAGTTCCTCTTCTCCCGCGACCAGGCGTTCGGCGGCAACCAGCTCACGCACGACATCCAGCGCGCGTTCAACCTGACCCCCGACGAAGCCGAGTCGGCGAAGAAGAGCCAGGGCCTGCCCGACAACTACGAGGCGGACGTGCTGCAGCCGTTCATGGAGACGCTGGCGCTCGAGGTCACCCGCGCGCTGCAGTTCTTCTTCACGTCGACGTCGTACAACCAGGTCGACCAGATCGTGCTCGCGGGCGGCTGCGCGCTGCTGCCGGGCATCGACGATCTCGTCGCGAAGCGCGCCGGCGTCCCCGCGGTCATCGCCAATCCGTTCGCCAGCATGAGCACGTCCGAGCGCATCCGGCCGCGGCAGCTGGCGCAGGAGGCGCCGCTGCTCATGATCGCCTGCGGCCTCGCGCTGCGGAGCTTCGAATGATCCGCGTCAACCTGCTCCCGCACCGCGAGCAGAAGCGGCAGGCGCGCAAGCGCCAGTTCATCTCGCTCGCGATCGGTCTCGCCGGGCTCGCGCTGGCGGTCGTGCTCCTGGTGCACGTGCTCCTCGGCACGCAGATCGAGAACCAGGAAAGCCGCAACGCGCTGCTCAAGACGGAGATCGGGAAGCTCGACAGCCAGATCAAGGAGATCGACAAGCTCCGCGAGCAGACGCAGGCGCTGCTCGCGCGAAAGCAGGTCGTCGAGACGCTGCAGACGAACCGGACCGAGGCCGTGCACCTCATCGACCAGCTCGTGCGCCAGCTGCCCGACGGGATCTACCTGAGGTCGGTGAAGCAGGCGGGCACCAAGGTCACGCTGATCGGCTACGCGCAGTCCAATGCGCGCGTGTCGACGCTGATGCGCAACATCGACGCTTCGCCGTGGCTGTTCCAGCCGGAGCTCGTCGAGATCAAGTCGGTGCCGTCGCCCACGGCCAAGGACCTGCGCGTCAACGAATTCACCCTGAACGTCCAGATCAAGCAGGCGGCGCCGCCCGAGGAGCCCAAGCCCGCCGCCGGCGGCGCGGCGCCCCCGCTGCCTCCCGCGAAGGCTAAAGGGGCCTAGGACCCATGATGCTCGACGACATCCGTCGCCTCAATTTCCGGGAGGTCGGCAGCTGGCCGCTGCTCCCCCGGCTGGTAATGCTGTCGGCCCTCTTTGCCGCGATCGTGCTCGCGGGGGCGGTACTCGACTGGAAGGACCGCTACGAGGAGCTCGACCGCTCGCGGCAGGAGGAATCGACGCTCAAGGAGCAGTACGCGGCGAAGAAGGCCAAGGCGATCAACTACGACATCTACGTGCAGCAGCTGAACGAGATCGAGCAGTCGTTCGGCGCGCTTCTGAAGCAGCTGCCGAACAAGGCCGAGATGGACGCGCTGCTCACCGACATCAACCAGGCCGGGCTCGGCCGCGGGCTGCAGTTCGAGCTGTTCAAGCCCGCCGCGCAGGAGCGGATGGCCGATTTCTACGCCGAGCTCCCGATCGCCGTGCGGATCACCGGCAACTACCACGACATGGGCGCGTTCGCGAGCGACATCGCGCAGCTGCCGCGGATCGTCACGCTGAACGACGTCGCGATCGCGAACGACAAGGGCGTGCTGACGCTGGACGCCGTGGCGAAGACCTTCCGCTATCTCGACGAGGACGAGCTCGCGAAGCAGCGCAAGGCGGCGAAGGACGCCAAGGACAAGGAGAAAGCCAAGAAATGAAGCGCTGGCTCGGGCTCGCTCTTGGCGCGTGCATCGCGCTCGCGGGATGCGGTGGGGAGACCCACCAGGATCTCCGCGCATGGATGAACGACCAGGGCAAGGGGGCGCGGGGCAAGGTCGACCCCCTGCCGCAGATCAAGCCGTACGAGCCTTTCGCGTACAACGCGTTCGACCTGCCCGACCCCTTCAAGCCGCGCAAGATCGAGCCGCCCAAGGGCGGCAGCAAGCTGGCGCCCGACCTGACCCGGCGGCGCGAGCCCCTCGAAGCGTATCCGCTGGAGTCGCTCAACATGGTCGGCACGCTGGCGAAGGACAAATCGACCTACGCGCTGGTGCGCACCCCCGACAAGGACGTCTACCAGGTGCGCCTCGGCAACTACCTCGGGCAGAATTTCGGCGTGATCACCGCCATCACCGACAGCGAACTCCGCCTCAAGGAACTCGTGCAGGACGGCAGCGGCGACTGGACCGAGCGGACCGGCACCTTGCAGCTGATCCAGGCCGACACCAAGTCACAGGAGCGAAAAAAATGAGCATGTTCCCTTGGCTTGACACCCTCGTCACGCGGGTGCGGGCGACCCGTCGCGCCCCCGCGTGGCTCTTCGCCGCGCTCGCGCTGGCGGCATCCGGCGCGGCGTTCGCGCAGGCCGCCAACAGCATCGACTCGCTGACCGTCTCGAAGGGCACGTCGGGTCGGACCGTCGTCAAGTTCACGCTGAAGAACGCGCCCGCCAACCCGCCCGCCGGCTTTGCGATCGCGACGCCGCCGCGCATCGCGCTCGATTTCCTCGACACGGGCAACAACCTCGGCACGACGCAGCGGGCGGTCGAAGACGTCGCGCTGCGCAGCGTCAACGTGATCCAGTCCGGCAACCGGACGCGCGTCGTCTTCAACCTCAACCGGCCGCAGACCTTCGAGACGCAGGTCGAGGGCAACGCCGTGCTGGTGACGCTGTTCGACCAGGGCGACCAGCTCGACGCCAAGGCGCAGGTCGTGCAGCGATTCGCCGAGTCGCGGCCCGGCGACACGCAGCACACGCTGCGCGACATCGATTTTCGCCGCGGCCCGGGCGGCGAGGGGCGGCTTGTCGTCGACCTTTCCGACAACTCGACCGGCATCGACATCCGCCAGCAGGGGAAGGTGCTGATCGTCGACTTCATCAAGACCTCGCTGCCGCGCAACCTCGTGCGCCGGCTCGACGTGCAGGATTTCGGCACGCCGATCCTCACCGTCGACGCCTTCAACCAGGGCGCGAACGCGCGGATGATCGTCGAGCCGAAGGGAACCTGGGAACACTCCGCCTACCAGACGGACAACCGCTTCATCCTCGAGGTGAAGCCGATCGTCGAGGATCCGAACAAGCTCGTCCAGGGCTCGCGCCAGGGGTACAAGGGCGACAAGCTGTCGCTCAACTTCCAGAACGTGGAAGTGCGCGCGGTGCTGCAGGTGATCGCCGACTTCACCGGCCTCAACATCATCACCAGCGACTCGGTCGGCGGCAGCCTGACGCTGCGCCTCAAGGACATCCCCTGGGACCAGGCGCTCGACATCATCATGCAGACGAAGGGGCTCGACATGCGCAAGAACGGCAATGTCGTGCTCATCGCGCCCCGCGAGGAACTGGCGTTGAAGGAGAAGCAGCAGCTGGAGGCGCAGAACGAGATCAGCGAGCTCGAGCCGCTGATCTCCGAGTCGTTCCAGCTGAACTACGTCAAGGCGCAGGACCTGCTCAACCTGATCCAGACGAACCGGCAGCAGCAGTTCGGCCTCGGCGCGGGACAGACCGCGACCACCGGCGGACAGGGGTCGTTCATCTCCAAGCGCGGCGTCGCGATGGTCGACCCGCGATCGAACATCCTGTTCGTGCAGGACACGGCCGCGCGCCTCGAGGAGATCCGCAAGATCATCCGGCAGATCGACACGGCGATCCGGCAGGTGATGATCGAGGCGCGCATCGTCATCGCCAACGACACCTTCGGGCGGCAGCTCGGCGTGCGCTTCGGCGCGCAGACCGGCGCCACGTTCAACCGCCGTTACGCGCTGGGCCAGGGCGGCAGCCTGTCGACGCAGCCGGTCGTCACCTGCTCGGGAACCACCTGCACGCGGGAAACCCGGACGCAGACGCCGTACGAGCTGGCATCGGGCATTGCCGGCGCCGGGTATTCGGACTCGCCGCAGCTCAACGTCAACCTGCCGGTCATCAACCCGGCGGGCGCGCTGGCGCTGACGCTGATCAACCTCGGCAGCGGCAACCTGATCAACCTCGAGCTCTCGGCGCTGGAATCCGACAACCGCGGCAAGGTCGTATCGAGCCCGCGCGTGGTGACCGGCGACAACCAGAAGGCGCTGATCGAGCAGGGCACGGAAATACCGTACATCACGCCCGGCACCGCGAACAACCCGGCCACGGTCTCGTTCAAGAAGGCCGTGCTGAGCCTCATCGTGACGCCGCAGATCACACCGGACAACCGGATCATCATGAACGTCGAGATCCGCAAGGATTCGGTCGGCCAGCAGGTCAGCGTCGGGCAGGGTGTCTCGGTGCCCGCGATCGACACCCGCAACGTGACGACGCAGATCGCGGTCAACAACGGCGACACCGCCGTGATCGGCGGCATCTACGAGGAAGAGATCACCAACACGGTCGAGAAGGTGCCGCTGCTCGGCGACATCCCGCTTTTCGGCTATCTGTTCAAGACGACCGGCCGCTCGAGCGCGAAGAGGGAGCTCCTCATCTTCCTGACGCCGCGCGTGGTCAAGGATTCCATCACCGCCGTCAAGTGACGCGGCGGCGGGAGGCAGCCGGGGACGCCGCGGTTTGCGGCGACGGGTGCGCGATCTCCCGCGGCGCGTGACCCCGCTTCCCGGGTGACCGCTTCGCGCGGCGCCGGGGCCGCGGCGCGCGGCCTGTCGCGCAGGTCGCCGCTGCTACAATGACCCCGTGCAGCTGCATCGCGGCAATCTGTTCCTGGTCGGACTGCCCGGCGCCGGCAAGTCCACGCTCGGGCGTCAGCTCGCGCGGCGGCTCGGCAAGACGTTCGTCGACGCCGACTCCGAGCTGGAGCGCAAGCTCGGCGTGACGATTCCGACGATCTTCGAGATCGAGGGCGAGGCGGTCTTTCGCGACCGCGAGGAGGCGCTGCTGCGCGAGCTCGTGGCGCTCTCGAACGTCGTGCTCGCGACCGGCGGCGGCGTGGTGATCCGGGCCGCGAACCGCGAGCAGCTGGCGGCCAACGGCACGGTGGTCTACCTGCACGCGCAGCCCGCGGCGCTGCGCGAGCGCACGCGCCGCAGCCGGCATCGCCCGCTCCTCAACACGCCCGATCCCGCTGCACGCCTCGTCGAGCTCTATGCGGCGCGCGACGCGCTCTACCGCGAAGTCGCCGACGCCGTGCTCGAATCGGACCGCGAGGAGATCGCCCGCTTCGCGCGGCAGCTGGAAGTCGCGCAGAAGAACGCGCAGGAAGTCTGAGATGAAGAGCCCCTACGCTCGCTGCGTTCGCTGCCCCCCGAGGGGGCGTACAGTGCCCTTCGGGCGGCCGGGCGGGCACTGAGATGAAGAGCCCCCACGCTCGCTTGCCGATGCGCACGCTCACCGTCGCGCTCGGCGAGCGCAGCTACCCGATCCACGTGGGGCCGGCGCTGCTCGGCGAGGCCGGCGCGCTGCTCGCGCCGCTGTTGTCGCGGCCGCGAACCGTGATCGTCACCAATCCCGTCGTCGCCGTCCACTGGCTCGCTCCCCTGCAGGCGAGCCTGTCGGCGGCCGGCATCCGCAGCGAGGCGATCGTCGTCCCGGAGGGCGAGGCGCACAAGAGCTGGGCGACGCTGTACGACGTGCTGACGCGCCTGCTCGAGCTCAAGGCGGAGCGCTCGACGACGCTCGTGGCACTGGGCGGCGGCGTGGTCGGCGACCTCGCGGGGTTCGCCGCGGCGATCTATCAGCGGGGAATGCCGTTCGTGCAGATCCCCACCACGCTGCTCGCGCAGGTCGACTCGTCCGTCGGCGGCAAGACGGGCGTCAACCACCCGCTCGGCAAGAACCTGATCGGCGCGTTCCACCAACCGCGGGCGGTGCTGATCGACACCGACTGCCTGCGCACGCTGCCGGAACGCGAGCTGATCGCGGGCTTGGCGGAAGTGATCAAGTACGGCGCGATCCGCGATCCCGCGTTCTTCGACTGGCTCGAGGCGGAGCTGTCGCGGCTCGTCGCGCGCGACGCCGAAGCGCTGGTCCACGCGATCACCGAGAGCTGCCGGATCAAGGCGGAGATCGTCGTCGCCGACGAGCGCGAAGCCGGCGAGCGCGCGCTGCTCAACTTCGGCCACACGTTCGGCCACGCGATCGAGGCCGGCGTGGGCTACGGCGAATGGCTGCACGGCGAGGCGGTCGCCGCGGGCATGGTGATGGCCGCCGCGCTGTCGCAGCGGCTGGGGATGATCGCCGGCGCGGAGGTCGTCCGGCTGCGCGCGCTGCTGCAGCGCGCGGGCCTGCCCGTCGATGCGCCGCGGCTGGGCGCGCCGCGCTATCTCGCGCTGATGAGCCTCGACAAGAAGGTCGACGCCGGCTCGATGCGGTTCGTCCTGCTCGATCGCCTTGGCGCGGCATGCCTCCGGTCCGACGTGCCGGAGGACGCGCTGCAGGCGGTGCT
>Ga0209253_10000703_pt1 | contig 29057 bp, 19 predicted proteins | sample FrelakmetBRP12BR_FD_187145 | JGI IMG/M metagenome (GOLD analysis project Ga0209253, IMG submission 187145) | Freshwater lake sediment microbial communities from the University of Notre Dame, USA, for methane emissions studies - BRP12 BR (SPAdes)... | ecosystem: Environmental > Aquatic >...
AAACCCGGCTCTGTGTATCGCCGCCGGATTTCTGCCCTCCGCTCACTTCGTTCGCTCCGGTCGGATGGCCGGGGAGCTAGAGGCAATACCCTGAGCCAAGGCCCAAGAGAGGGATCTCCCGGAATCGGGAGAAGAACCATTTCTTGCGGGCGCGGTTAGAAGAGGGAGATGATCTTGACGACGGCGCCGGCGGCGACGACGAGGATGGCCAGGAGGAGCAGGACGTTCCAGACGGTCCCTTTGAGGCCTTTGGGCACGGAGTCGCCGAGGTAGCTCTTCTTGTTCTGGAGGATGAAGAAGCCGATGTACGCGATGGGCATCATGACCAGGGCGGTCGACGAGGCCAGGACCGGCAGCCAGAAGGGCATGGGATAGAACGCGCCGAGGATGCCGATGTTGGCCGTCATGGTCGCCGCGCGGTAGCGCCAGCCGCGGGGCTCGAAGCCGAGAATCTCGCTGAGGACGAAACCGCAGATGACCATCTCGATCGTCAGGGTCGTGAAGCACATGGCGAGGATGCCCAAAGAGAAAATGACCCGGCCCGCGGCGACCCCGGCCACAGGGGCCAAGGCATGGGCGGCGTCGACGGCTTCCCGGACCCGGATGCCTTGGACGTGGAGCGTGTTGGCGCAGGCGATGATGACGAGGCCGGTCGTCAGGACGAACGGCAGGAACATCGAGACGCCGAGATCGAAATTCTTGAGCCGCCCGTGCTCCTTGCCCCAGCCCCGGGCGAGGAGCGTGTAAGGATAAAGAAAGGTCATGTTGACGCCAACAGCCGCGCCCAGGGCGCCGAGGACGATCATCAGGCCCTCGCGGTCCCGAGGGACATGGAAGCCGAAGAGCCCCTTGAGGAGGGCCTTGAAGTCGACGCCCGTCTTGATGACGACGAGGAGAAAGAAGAAGGCCATGAGCAGGACGAGATACTTCAGGGCGCGCTCGAAGAGGCGGACCGACCGGCGGCTGCCCCGGCCGTAGCTCCAGCAGAGGGCCGTCCCGCCGGCGAGCAAGGCCAGGGCGATGGGCGCCCGCGGCACGTTGAGGCCCGCGACGGCGAAGATATCCCGGCTGACGCTCGTCGCCAGGGCATATTGGGGGAACTGCCAGATGATCGAGGCGAGGAACACGACCGCGCCCCAGGAGATGGCCAGCGCGGGGTGCAGCTTTTTCGAGAAGACGTCATAAGGCCGGGCCTGGGTCGCCAGGAGCTGATGGCCGATGGCCGAGAACACGACGACGCCCAGGAACATGGCCACGGGCTGGACCCATAGCAGGGCATAGCCGAAAACGGCTCCCGCGAAGATCGACGAGCCGGCCGAGCCGGCGCCCAAGGTCAGGGCGCTCTGGACCCAGCCCGGCCCGCTCAGCGACCAGTATCCCTTCCAGCGCCGGAATAAGCCGGGGCGGGCGTCGATCTCCCTCAGGCAGACCTTTTCCTTCTCCAGAGCTTCGGCGTCGCGGACCTGGACCATGGGGAGTCCGCGGCGGAGGTCGTCTGGCCTGTATTCGGACGCCAAGGCGCGCCTGCTATTTCCGCTTCCCGGCCTCGGTCGCGGGGCCGACCGGCTCGAGGGTCGTAACAGGCCGGAGGACGCCGCACATCCCGAGGGTCGTCTCCCCGGTGGGAACGTGGAGGACCGGGCCGGCCTCCTCGGAAGCTCCGGGCAGCTTCTCGAGCCGCTTGCGGAACCGCTGGCCCCAGGCCATCGGGCCGGCCTCGACGGCGCGGCCGAAGCTCGACACTTGGTGGGCGGCGGCCTTCATGTGGACGAGGATGAACCGGGCCAGTTCGATGTAATAACCAGGCTGGTCCTTCGTCCATATCTCGACGAGGCTCATGTAGGCCCGGATGGCGGCGTCCCGCCGGTCCAGGGCCCCCTCGAGTCCTTTCGCCTTGGCCAGGCCGGCGAGCCGGGCATACTCGTTCGGGTCCTCGTCGACGGCCTTGCCGAAGTAGATCCGGGCATCTCCCCTCTCGGCCAAGCCGGCGTTGCCCATGACCACGAGAAGGACGAGGTGGTCGGTGTTGACCAGCCGGTGGAGCGTCCCGGGCGGGAACTGGATGTACCGCCCGGGCTCGAGATCGACCGTCCGGAAGCCGTTCTCGAGGTCGTGGAGCTCGACCTTGCCTCGACCGCTGATCACGTAGTAGCCTTCGTCGGTGACGGCGTGGATGTGGGGCGAACCCGACATCTTTCCGTCGGGGGCCGGGCGCTGATCGTAGACGGTGAGATGGGTCAGGCCGATCCCGCTGATGAGGTCCTCGGACCGGGCCGATGGCGGCCCTGCGGCGAGCGAGGCGAGCGAGGCGATCGCGAGAGCGACGGCGGCCGTGGCGAGCTTCATGGGTCCCTCCTCACACGCCCTCCTTTGTACCAGAACGCCGGGGAATTGCCAAGGGGAACGGAGAGCGAAAAAGATGGGGACGTTTCTGTTTTTTGCCGGAAAATCGAAACGTCCCCGTTTATGGGACAAGCGGGCGCGAGGGAACGACGAACAGCGGAGACGAGATGACGGTCTCCATCGTCGCGCCCTTGGGCCGCGTCGTCTTGGCCTTGAGCTCGGAGTACTTCTTCCTGGCGGCGGCGACCTCGGCCAGCCCCGCGTCGGCGTCCTTCCAGGTCTCGACGATGACCTCGTATTGCTCGACGGCCCTGTCGAGATCTCCCTTGGCTTCGTAGAGGGCGGCCAGCCGCAGCCGGCTGAAGGGATGGGGCAGGGCGCTCTCCCGGGCCGCGGCCTCGGGCGAGACGAGCCGCTCATACTCCTCGAGGGCCTTATCCGCCCGGCCCTTGGCCAGCCAGCACCGCGCGGCGAAGTCGGCCAGGAAGGGGAGGTTCTTCTGCTGCACCGTCCCGGCGTAGCTGAGGTTGATCGTGAGCGGGGGGCCCTCGGCGAACACCTTGAGGGCCTCGTCGTAGGCGCCCTCGGCGAACAGGACCTCGCGCTTGAGGAAGTTCAGGGAGGTCTGGTTGAAGATCTTCTCCTTCTCCCCGATCGAAGCGGACAGACTTATGATCTCGTCGAGCTTCCGCCTGGCTTCGGCGGCCTTTCCGGTCCTGAGGTCATAGAGGCCCGAATAGAAGAGCTTGTAGATCTTGTTCAGCTCGGGGGTCCCCTGCTTGGATTCCGCCATGTGGGCGAGCCTCTTGTCGATATAGGTCTTGAAGAGATCGAGCCGGCCCCAGTCATAGGAGATCCAGAGGGCGTCCCTCAGGCTGACGTCGGCCATCGAGATGTTGCCGGACGTCCGGGCCAGGCCCTCGGCCGTGTCGAGCTCGGAGAACGCCTCTTTGAGGCGGCCCATGAGGGAGAAATAGAACGCTTTCCACTGGCGGCCATCGGACCTCATCCCGTCGCTCGAGGCGTGAGCGATGAGGTAGTCGACCCAGCGCAGGGCGGCGTCGTAGTCGCCGTCCATGGCATAGAGGTAGGCCAGCTTCCAGGTCGAGGCGAAGCCCGGCTTGACGGCCAAGGCCTGCTGGTACTTGGCCCGGGCCAGGTCGAACTTGCCCATCAGGAAGTGGAGGTCGCCCATGGAGTCGAGGGGATTGGCGTCGCCGGGGAAGGCCGCCGCGTATCGGTCGAACGTCTGGATGGCCTTGTCGGTCTGGCCCATCTCGGCGAGCGTGTAGGCGAGGAGGTTCAGGGCGTAACCGAAATTGGGGTCGATGGCCAGGGCCTTCTCGAACTCGGCCACGGCCTCCGGGTATTTCTTCGAATTCTTGTAGTACCAGGCCAGCTCGGCATGGGCCCGCTTTTCGCCCGGATAGGACTTGATGATGTCCTTCAGGCCCTTCTCGTATCCGGCCATGTCCTTCTCCAGATACGCGGACAGGGCCGTGATATAAAGGGCGTCCTGGCCCTTGCCGGGGCTCACCTTGCTGAGCTTCTTGAACATCTCCATGGCCTTCTCCGCCTGGGGAGCCAGGGCCAGGTTCTTGTACACGCGCGACAGGTAGAAATAGGCCAGGGCGAATTCCGGGTCCTTCTCGACGGCCTTCTCGAAGGAGGCCCGGGCGTCGTCGAAGTAATAGCGCTCGAAGTCCTCCTGGCCCTTCAGGAGGAGCTCGTAGGCTTCCATGGAAGCGGTCGTGACGTCGGTGATGGGCTTGGCGCCCTTGGCCGCGTCGCGCTCCGAGAGGCCGACGCCCCGCGAGATGTCGCGGCTGAGCTCGTCGATCTGGGTCCTGAGGATGCTGCCGACGCCTTCCCCGCGGGAGCCCGTGCTCTTGAGCAGGTTCTTCGTCCGGACGTCGTAAACCTTGGCGTCCGTGGCAAAGAGGTTATCGGCCTTGGTGAAGCTGCCGAGGACGATGGCGTCGACCCCTTCGCGGCCGCAGATCTCGAACCAGCGCTCCCGGTCGGCGGGAGTGACGATATCCTTGCCCTCCTCGCCGGCCAGGCTGTTCAGCCGCTCCCAGGATACGACCTCGAGGTATTTCGACTGCTCCAGGCTGGTGATGAGCAGGTTGGAGATGGCCTTCTTCAGGTAATCGTAGGTGACATCGCCGGTCAGGTTTTCGAATCCGACGACGGCCACCGTGCGGCCGGCCCCTTTGGCCTTGGGGAGGAGCGACTTGACGACGACGCCCGCCCCCATGAGCCCGAGGAAGGCGAGGACCGGGATGGCCGCCTTGCGCCACGGGAAGGCCGGGACGAGCGCCTTCAGGGCCGTCTTCCTCGTCGTGGGCTTGGTCCACCGGACCGGCACGGGCGTCGTGTGGATCGTCTCCTCGACCTGGCTGAGGTCGAGGCAGACGTCCGCGGTCGTCTGGTACCTCTTGTCGCTGTCCTTCTCGAGGCAGCGAAGGATGATGGCGCTCAGCTGCGGCGGTATCTGGGGATTCAGGTCCTCGGGGCGCGGCGGCCTTTCGGACCGCTGCTTGAAGGCGACGACGAAGGGCGTGTCGGCGGCGAAGGGCAGGCGCCCGGTCACCATCTCGAAGAGGATGACGCCGAAGGAATAGATGTCGGACCGGCGGTCCGATTCCTTGCCCATGACCTGCTCGGGCGACATGTACTCGGGGGTGCCGATGACGCTGCCCTCGGCCGTGACGCTCGCGGCGTCGAGGGCCCGGGCGATGCCGAAGTCGAGGATCTTGGCGTTCCCCTCCTTGTCGATCATGATGTTGCTGGGCTTGAGGTCGCGGTGGACAATGCCCGCTTCGTGGGCCTCGCTCAGGCCGCTGCAGACCTGCTTGGCGATGGCCACGGTCGTGGCGATGTCGAGCCGCCGCGACCGGCGGATGAAGCTCTTGAGGTCCTCGCCGGGGACGTACTCCATCGTGATGTAGTGGAGGCCCAGGTCCTCGCCGAGATGGTACATCCTGCCGATGTTGCGGTGGGAGATCTTGTGGGCCAGCTTGATCTCGTTGACGAAGCGCTCGAGGGTCCGCTTGTCCTCGGCGATGTCCGGGCGGATGAGCTTGATGGCCACCTCTTCGCGCGTCTTGGTGTCGAGGGCGCGGTAGACACGGCCCATGCCGCCGCGGCCGAGGGGCTCGATGATCTGATAGCGGGTGCCGAAGATCATGCCCGTGTCGAGGTCCCAGTTGCGGGATTCGTAGGTCCGGGTGGATGGCTCGGCGGGAGCCTTCGGCGTCAAACCTTTCTCGCCCTTCCTGAGGGCGGTGGCGCAGTTGCTGCAGTAGTTCGCCGTATCGGAGTTATCGAATTTGCATGTGGGGCATTGATTGGTCATCGTCCGCCTCGTTCTCGACCTCGTCCTTTCCGGCCGACTCTCCTCGATCCTCCGGCCTAATCCCCGCCCCTCATCAGTTATACGTTGGAGGACTCAGCAAAGTTGCGTGCAAGGATCATGCCAAGCCCCGGACGGCCGCCCGGCCCTGTTCTCCCCTGGTGCCGGCCCCCTCGAGACCCCTACGGCCCCAGCCCTTTACAATATTTTTTACATTAAGAGAGGGTCAAACCTACTTTTTTTCGAAAAAAGTAGGTTTGACCCCATCTTAAGGTCTGATCGAGAGGGTGAGCTTGACGACGCCGCGCTCGCCGAGCGAGACGAAACGGCTCAGCGGGTCCCAGACCCGCTCCCAATTCTTGTTGTAGACGAGGTAGATCTCGTTCCCGGGCGTGATCTGCCAGCGCAGGCGGGCATTCCAGCCCAGGGTGTCCGAGATGTCGTCGTACTGGACGTAGTTCATCAGCCCCAGGTCGGGCGAGAGGAAGATGTCCGCTTTGAGCTGGAAGACGTTCTGGCTGAAGTCCCCCTCGGGAAGACGGCCCCGGACGAGGTTGGCGTCGAAGGCCAGCGTCGCGTAGCCCTTGAACTTCAGGGTCAGCCCCAGGCTGACGTCGTCGTAATGGCCGGAATAGAACTGGCCGAAATTGTAGCCGGCGTCGACGACGATGGGCCGGTGCCCGGCCGTGCTCGCGTTGAGCCGGATGTTCGTGAAGTCGTACGGACCGGCCGGGATGACGACGCCTTCCGCGACATCGAAGTCGAAGGGCAGGACGTCGCGGGTGGCGTTGACGCTGAGCCCGAAGCTCTCCCCGCTCGTCGTCCGGAATCCCAGGGGCGAGGCGCTGAGCCGCCGCGTCTCGAGCACGCCCGCGAGGTCCCAATAATAGTCGGCGCTCGCGTCGAAGAGGAACTGGCGGACGACCCGGCTCAGCGCGCCATTCGCCGGCCGCGGCTGGAAGCCGACCCTCCCGAAGGCGGTCTGGATCGCCGGCCGCATCATGAATCCCAGACCCGGATCGAGCGCCTCGCCGTAATACGCGTAGACCGTCTGGACGTTCCAGAGGTCGTTCGGATAATCGGCCCGGAAGCCGAAGCCCTGGTGACGCCCCTCCTCCTGCTCGTTCCAATTGTAGACGCCCCACGCGGCGAGCATGATGTTCTTGTCGCCGAGGAACTTCGAAGACGAGTAGTTGAAATCGAATCCGGCCAGCGAGTTCCTCTCCCCCGTCGGACTGCCGTTGGTGAAGATCAGCCCGATCTTGCTCTGGTCGAAGATGTTCTGGGTGATACGCGCGGCGAGCAGGTTCTGGCCGCCGATCCGGACGCCGCCGGGATCATCGAATGCGCCTGTCTGGACGTCGAGGACGGCCAGGTTGGTGTCGCCGATCTTCCCGTAGAGCTTGGCCCCGAACTTGACCGGGACCTGGGAGCCCGCGAAGAGCCCGATCCGGCGGCTGAAGAAGGGCGTGAAGCTGATGCTCGAGCTGAAGCTGAAGACCTCGGACCCCTCGAGGAAGAACATCCGCTTCTCCGGGAAGAAGAGGGGGAAGCGGGTCAGGTTGATGCGCCGCTCGTCGACCTCGGTCTCGGCGAAGTCCATATTGAAGCTGGCGACGCCGACGAGGCTCGGTGTGAAGCTCTTGTAAAGGTCGAATCCGCCGGCGAGCTCGACCGCGATCTCTTCGCCGGGCAGCTTGACGGCCTCGGCCAGCCCGTAAGGGCGGAAGGTGATGCCCAACCCCTGCTTGATCCCTTCGATCCCCTGCAGGGCGGCCGCCTCGTTGGGGTTGTTGAAGTTGCTGTCCCGCGTCGTTCCCGAGAGCCGGCTCGTCTCCTGCTTCCGGGCGATCGTCCGCTCGATGTTGAGCCCCCAGACGGACAGGCCAGGCCTGAAGGAGATCGTCTTGAAGGGGATGCGGATCTCGGCCGACCAGCCGTTCTCGAGGCGCCGGCTCTTGGCCTCCCAGATCCCGTCCCAGTTGAGGCTGGAGCTCCCGGCGTAGATCAGGCCCTCGCCCCGGGCGCCGCGGGGATTGACGAAGAAAAGGTAGGCGTTGCGTTTGTCCTGGAAGGGGTCGAGAAGGACGCGGACGAGGTCGTCGCTCGAGAAGGACGGCCCATGGCGCCCGAAGCCGAACCCCATGAATCCGCCGCCCGCGCCGCTGTCGTGGGCCATCGAATTGGCGGCGATGCGGCCCGGCTCGCTGTCGTAGCAGAAGACTCCGATGTAAAGGCTATGATCGTCGTAGACGACACGGGCCTCGGTCCGCTCGCTCGGGTCCTCCCCGGGCCGCGGCTCGACCATGCGGAAGCCGTCGATCGCGGGGATGGCGTTCCATGCGGGGTCGTCGAGGAGCCCGTCGAGCCGGGGCGCCTGGGTGACGCGGACGGCCCGGAGGTCGTCCGCGGCGAGCGCGGGCGCGACGATCGACGTGATGACGACGGCGACGATCGCAGAGAGCCTCCGCGCCGCGCGCCTCTTCATCTTCTCGATTCTCGGCATTTCTTCGACTCCTCGACGCGTCCGGCCGCGCCGGCAAAAAACGGCATTCTATCATTAGACGCGGGTTGCGGCGCGAACTTCCGCGTCAGCCCGGCTCCGCGAAGGGGCCGGCCGCGAGGCCGTCGTCACTGCGGCAGCCAGCTCACGATGCGCCGCGCGGCTTGTCCGGCCGTGGGCGGATCGAAATTCGTCAGCACGATGACGACATAGCCCGTGCGCGGCTCCCATTCGACGACCGAGTTGATCCCGGCGGCCCCGCCGGCGATGCCCAGCCCCGCCGCCGCGTCTGGCAGGAAGATCTTCTTGTCCTTGAGGGCCAGGACATATTTCAGCAGGTCCTCGGCCGTGGAGTAGCCGCCGCCGGCCGAAGAGCCCCGCCCGGGAAGCGTGGCGTGGTTGAGGACGCGCCCCGGCCCTTGCCCACCCTCCAGGGTATAGCCCTTGGCCAGGTTGGGGACATCGGCGTCGCGGGCGAAGGAATCCGTCGCGAGCATGCCGCAGGGCTTGAAGATGTTCTCCCGGACATACGCATAATAATCGACCCCGGAGGCCTTCTCGATGACGAGGCCCAGGACGATATAGCCGCCGTTCGAATACCGGTTGCCCGTTCCCGGCGCGAACTCGAGCGGCAGGTCGGCGAAGAGCGGGAGATAGTCCTTGAGGCTCCGGATCTTCTCTTTGGGCGTGGCGTCGTAGCGGCTGCCGAAGAAATCGCCGATCCCCGAGGTCATGTTGAGGAGCTGGCGGATGGTCACCTTCTCCGCCGCCTCGGCGTTGGCGTAATCGGGGAGGAACCTCTTGATGGTGTCGTCGAGCGAGAGCCGGCCCTGGCGGGCCAGCTGGTGGATGGCCACGCGGGTGAAGTTCTTGTTGATCGACCCGAGGTTGAAGCGGGTGTCCTTCTTGTTGGGGACCTTGGCGTCCCGGTCGGCCAAGCCGTAGGCCTCGAGGAAGAGGACGCGGGCGTCCTTGGCCACGAGGGCGACGCCGGAGAACTCGTCCGCCCGGGTCTTCTCCTCGAGGAAGGCCTTGACGGCCGCGACAAATTCCCGCTCGTTCGCTTTGGGCTCGGGCACGGTGATCGTCTCCGGGTTTTCGACGATCTCGGCCGTGATGGCCAGGAGCTTGTGCGGGGAGGTCTTCTCGACCGTCGCCCGGAGGAGGATGTTCTGGCCGCCGCCCGCCTTGACCAGGAAGGCCGTCTGGAACTCGAGCTCGGCCACGACCCGGTCCAGCGCGAACGACTTGAGCTGGAGCTTGCCGTTCTGGTAGCGGACGAGCCTCTGGGCGACCGGAGCCTCCTTGAGGGCGGAAGGGGCGAAATGCTCCTCGAAGAAGGCCTTCATCCGGTCGAGGCTTCCGGAATTGAAGGCTTCGATGTAGGCCTGGAGACGGGCGGTGGCCGGCTTTTCAGCGGCGTCGGACTTCTGCGTGTATCCGGGGGCGGCCAGGCCCAGGGCGAGGATCGCGAAAGCGGCCGCGCCGCTCCGAAAAGTCCGCCGATTATGTGTCTTCATGGTCGGCCCTCCGAGCCCAGGTATCGTCCTGTCGTTGCAAGGAGGGATTATAGCATGTCCACCCTGAAAAGGGCTTTGAGCAGCACGGACACGCCCTTTTCGATATCCTCGGCCTTCGAAAATTCCAGAGGCGAATGACTGATCCCGCCGACGCTCGGGACAAAGATCATCCCGATGGGCGCGATCCCGGCGATGCTCTGGGCGTCGTGGCCCGCGCCGCTAGGCATCCGGTGCGACGCGAGCCCGAGCTCCCGCGCCGCGTCCTCGATGATCCTCCCAATCCGCTCGTCCGTGAGGGCCGGTAGGGTCCGCTCTTCGATCGCCGCGAAGCCGATCTTCGTCCCGGTCCGAGCGGCGACGGCCGCGGCCTCGCCCCGGATCCTCTCAATAAGCGTCCGGACCTTATCCGCGTCGAGGTCCCGGAGCTCGAGGCTCATCTCGACCTTCCCGGGGATGACGTTGACCGCGCCGGGCTCGGCCTTGATCCGGCCGACGGTCCCCACCTGCCTCCCGGGCATGGCCGTCACGATCCGGTTGACGGCCGTGATCAGCTCCGCCGCGGCCAGCAGGGCGTCCCGCCTCTCCTTCATGGGCGTCGTCCCGGCATGGTTAGCGAAGCCCTCGACCATGATGTCCCAGCGGGCGATGCCGACGATCCCTTCCACGACGCCGATCGGGACGCCGCGTTCTTCCAGGACGCCTCCCTGTTCGATGTGGATCTCGAGATAGGCCGCGATGTCCCCCTTCGCCCGGACGGCCTCGGCGAGACGGCCCGGATCGCCGCCGACCGCGGCCATCCCGTCCCTCACGGTCTTGCCGTTCTGGCTCACGACGTCAAGCGTTTTCGCGTTGAGGGCGCCGGCCATGGCTTTGCTCCCGATGAGTCCCCCCTCCTCGTTCGTGAAGATGACTGCCTCGAGAGGGTGACGGAGGACGAGGCCGGTTTCCTTGAGGACGGAGGCGCACTCCAGGCCCGCGACGGCGCCGAGAGCCCCGTCATATTTCCCTCCGTTCGGCACGCTGTCGAGATGGGAGCCGAGGACGATCGGCGGGAGCCCCGCGACGCTCCCCTCCCGGCGGCCGATGATGTTCCCGGCGGTGTCGACCCTGACGGCGAGGCCCGCCTCCTTCATGAGCTTCATAAAATAGCGACGGCCCTCGATGTCCGCATCGCTGAAGGCGACTCGGCTGACCCCTCCGTCGGGCGTCTTACCGATCTCGCCGAGCTTTTCGAGGACCGACAGGACACGCTCAGGCTTGATCCGGACGAGGTCGTTCGTCAGCTGGGGATCCGCTACGATCCCCCCTACGAAAACCAGCGCAAGAACGAGTGCTCGGAACATCGGTCTCCTCCCTGTCGGATCCTGAGCCGATTGTACATGAGAGCTATACGTTCTAACAACGTCACGGGATTGCCCTCGGGGATTTTAAATGGCGTTCGCCTTGATGAGCCTGGGACTGGGCTTTTAAAGGCAGGAAAAAAGTACTAAAATAGGTCCGCCCGTCCCTAGGACCTATTGCCATGCAAGGGGGTGACGGAATGAAAAAAGCCCTGATCTCGCTTTTGGCACTGCTCTGCCTGTCGGCCACGGCCGCAGCGGACGTCAAGCTCCTGATGGGGGCGTCCGTTTCCACGTTTTCCCAACGCTGGCCTTCGCTCTACGATGAGTTTGCTTTCGAGAAGAGCGGCCTTAATCCCTTCAAGAATTATAAGGCCGGCGCGACCTTCGGCCTGGGCGTCGGCTTCCCTCTGGCCAAGCGGATTTCGCTTGAGGTCGACCTCGCCTATTCCAACCGTGGCGCGGATTTCAAGATGTGGTACGTCGAGTCCGGCCTCGACGGTTTTGAAGAATCCCACGACCTCAAGGGCGTGAGCCTTCCCATCCTCCTCAAGTTCGCCCTTTTCCCCCGCCCCTTCCCCTACATCTTGGCCGGCGGTGACGTCACGCTCATCCTGACGCACCGGAGATGGAGCTTCCTGCTGTACAACTATGACTACGACGATCAATGGACCCTAACCGGCGGAGAGGACTTCGATCCCTCGACGAGGAAATGGGATTTCGGCCCGGTCGTGGGTCTCGGCATCGAAATCCCGATCTCGAAGGGCGCCGTCATCCTCGAAGGAAGATACCGGGTCGGCCTAACGAACCTCTATAGAGGGACGGAGGACGCAAAGGTCATGACCCGGACGTTCCAGATCATCGTAGGGTACCGGCTGGGGGCCTCGAAATGAGAAAAGCCTGCCTGATCCTCTTCGTCCTGTCGCTCGCTTCCGGGCTGGGGGCTCAGGAGTTCAAAGTCGTCATCGGCGCGGGGACTTCGACCTATCTCCGGATGTGGGCGCCCGAATACTGGTGGGACTGGAGCGGGATCAAGGGCGGCCTCAATCCGTTCAGGAACTTCCGCGGAGGATTCATCGGGGGATTCGGGATCGAGGTCCCGGTCCGGGAAGGATTCGTCCTAGAGGTCGACGCCGTCTACTTCAGCAAAGGGGCGTTTTTCCGGCAGACCTACGCGAATCCGGGGGAACCTGAAACAACCCGGCGGATCAAGAAAGAATTCGTTTTGCGGGGATTCGCATTCCCCGTCCTGGCCAAGGCCCGATGCTTGCCGCGCCCCTTTCCTTATTTCGTCGGCGGTCTCGACTTCTCCCTCATCACGTCGCACGAGATGACCGAGTATTGGCAATATGATTCCATCGGGCCCTATTACTATGACGTGGACAGGACCCAGCTCATTCACGAAACCCGAAAGCTCGACTGGGGGCCCGTCGTCGGCCTCGGCTTCGAGGTGAAGCTGCCCACGGGAGCCCTGGACCTGGAGCTCAGATATCAGGCCGGCCTCTGGGACATCCATCTGGAGCCCGGCGATTACAGGGTCAACACCGGTTCCTTTATTGTGGTGGCGGCGTTCAGGATCTGAGCCGGAAGAGGTAGACAGCGCCCCCATGCGCCTGGCCGCCCCTTTTGAAGGGAGCTCCGACCGCGAACCGGTCGCCGGATATGGCCGTCGAATAGCCGAACCAACAGGTTTCGTTGGCATCGACGGGCACGATCTTTCCCGCCTCGCCCCAGTTGTCGAGGCCGCCGAGATCCCGCTGGAAGACGTAAACAGCGCCCAGGCCCATGATCTCCCCGCCCTTGCCCGGCGCTCCGATGATCGCGTGATCTGCCGATAGGGAGACCGAAAAGCCGAATCCGTCCCCGAAGGCGCCGTCGCTCGCCGAGAGCTTCTTGACCAGGCCCCAATTATCCGGGCCGCCTGCGTTACGGCTGTAGATGTAGGCCGCACCCATCTCGACCCCGGCCTCATGCTTCCAACCGGCGCCGATGATGAGGAGGTCCTCAAAGATACAAACGGATATCCCATACTGGTCCCTGTCCTCGGCGTCGAAGGCCGTTAGCTTCTTGACCTCCCCCCAGTTACCGGGACCCCCTGAGTCCCGATAGAAGATGTAGGCCGCTCCGCGGTTTTCTCCGGCACCGTCCTCCAACATCGCCCCGACAACGGCCTTGCTCCCGTTGACTGCGACCGCGTACCCATATCCCGCGGCCTCGGGGAGGCCGGCCGGAAGGATCTTCTTGACCTCTCCCCAGTTGTCCGTCCCCCCCTGGTCCCGGGCGAATAGATAAGCCGCTCCGCTGGCCCAAGCGGTCTCCGACCTAAGCGGGGCGCCGATGAGGGCCGTGTCGCCGTCGAGCGAAACCGTATAGCCGAACCCGTCGCCGCTCTGCCCGTCGGAGGGTATCATCTTCTTCATCTGGCCCCAAGTGTCCGTCCCGCCCTCGTTCCGGGAGTACATATAGGCCGCGCCGACGTCGATATCGATATTGTCCTCCGCGCCGGCGCCGATGATGGCCTTGTCTCCGTCAGCCGACACGGCATAGCCGAACAGGTCGACGTCCTCGCCGTCGCTCGCGGCCAGCCTAAGGACCTCGCCCCAGGCATCCGCGCCGCCCTCGTTCCTGGAATAGATGAACGCTTTGCCCGGGCGATAATCGTGGGCGAACATGTTGTTCGTGCCGACGACAACCAGATCGCCGTCGATATCGACCGTGGATCCGAAACGGTCTTCGTCCTGCGCGTCGCTGGCCATGACCCTCTTGAGGAACGTGGCGGGCGAATCCGGGTTCCAAGGACGGGGCGGCGGATGCGATTCGCATCCGGAAAAAAGCAGGGCTGCGAGGGAGACGGGCGCCCAGAGGCCAACCGGTTTCCGTGTCCAAAGCAGCCTGAACGTCATCCTCGCTCCCCGTTTCCGGATTGTAGAACTCCGATAGAGAGGTGTCAAGCTTTCGGCCACGGGCCTAGGGAAGACGAAGCGCGCCTGGACCGGTTCGATGCCGATCCTCCGTTGGGACGGATCAAGAGACGGGGGAGGCCTGGATCTCAGGCGCTAGTCCCTATGGACGCGTATCCATTTGACGTTCTTGAGTTCTTCAGCGTCGAGGAGGATCGTATCGACTCTGGGCGGCCCGTCGGCTTTTTTCAGCCTCACGATGATCTCTTTCGCCTCGAATTCGTTGATCGCGCCGCTGATGCCGTCGAGGGCCGTGAAGATCGCGCCGAAGGCCGCTGCGCTCAGCATTCAGACGGTATTGAATCCCTCGCCATCATAGGCCAACGAATGTCTTATAGCCGGAACGACCCCCGGCACGAGCCCGAGGAGGAGGTTTCCTAAAAGGGGGGCGCCCGATGTCATCTTGATCAGCCGGATCTCAACAGGATGATATCCTAGGGATTCTATCCTAATGATCTGACCTTTCTGTTTCCTTTTGAACCAGATCGTAAGCGGGGTCACGCCCTTCCGGACACCGTTGACAATAACTGTAGCCCTTGACGGAGTGGACGTTATGGGGATCCCTTGTTCAGGAACCCAGGTCACCATAGCGCAACCTGGGGTAAGAAAGACCCCCATCAGAATCACGAGGAGAACCAACCCCGCCTTCTTTCTCCACACGACCGCCTCCATTCGCCAATAGAGATAAGGCCGTTATGGACAGGAGTTGTCAATTTAATGTCAATTTTGGACATGAGGGCGGCCGCGGCCGGAACCGCCACTTGAGGGGGGGCAGTGACGCCTGAGATAGAACGCGCCTGGCCCGATTCGAACGGGCGACCGGCGGATTGGAAGGGCCCGGATCGGGATCTATATCTTATTCAATGCATGGAGCTTTCCGGGAAGGCAAAATCCGATTTTGCAGTTAGTGTGCACTCATGGGGTCGCTGGCTCAGTTCTGATTATTTACGCGTTTGGGGGCATAGTGGACCGCACCCCTTCCTTCCCCTCTAGGGGGTACCCTTTTCCCGGCCAAGACGACCATCGCGTCGTCTTGGCCGGGACAACGGGTATGCTTCGTGTGGGTCAGAACCCTCTTCGTTACTTAAACTTGAAGTATGCCGTCTGTTTGCTCCCGTCGGCCAAGTTCAAGACCATGACCTGACATTTTCCTGCATAGCCCTTTGGCGTTTTCCAGTTAAACTGCCAGTTGCCGTCTCCGAAATACTGCAATCCTGAGCTCCCGGCGCTATACTCCTCCACTTCATCGGCGGAACCGCCCTCAATGGCGCCACAACTGACATTATAAGATGTCAAGCTCTTGAAGCTGGCGGGATCGGAGATCGGTGTTCCGTCGAGGTCGGTGATCCGCCACTTGACCGGAATGGACGAACCAGCCTTGGCAGCGTTTACCACTGGCTTATTGTCGATCGGCTTTTCGAATCCATAGAAAGCGAATACCCGCTTTACGGTGATCGAGACCGTCGCGACATTGGAATCCGCCTTCCCGTCATTTGCCTTGAATGTGAAGGAATCCGGCCCGTAATAATTCGTATTGGGCGTGTAGGTGAGAGATGGGGGATCTCCTGTCAGCGTACCGTGCTGAGGCCCAGTTAGCACCGGAAAGGTGAGCGGATCGTCCTCCGAGTCTGTCGCCGTGAGTGTGATTAGAACAGATGTATTTTCGTTTGTCAGGACGGTTTGATCTTGCGCAACGGGCGGAGTGTTCTCAGCACCACCCATGGCGGAAATCTTGGCCACAAAGGCGTCTGTATCACCGTTATAAGTGAGGTCTGGCCCTTCTATCACAGGAAATGTGCTCTCGGTGGATGTTGTTCTTCCAATGATATACGCGTTCCCCAAGCTATCTATTGCTATCCCATGCCCGTTGTCCTCTCCTGAGCCGCCGATATAGCCGCAATAGACCAGGGCCGTCCCGGAAGTATTGACCATAGCCACAAAAGCGTCAGTGTTGAGGTTATAAGTCAGGTCCGGCCCTTCCATCTTAGGAAATGTGTCCTCGGTGGACCCTGTGCTTCCCGTGATAAAGGCATTCCCCGAGCCACTCACAGCGATCCCATTGCCCTCATCCCCTGCTGAACCGCCGATATAGCCGCAATAGACCAGGACCGTCCCGGAAGCGTTGACCTTAGCCACAAAAGCGTCAAAGCCGAGGTTATATTCCAGATCAGGCCCGGCCAACACAGGAAAAGTGTCCTCGTCGGACCCTGTGCTTCCCGTGATATAGGCGTTCGCCGAGCCGTCCACGCCAATCCCATGACCTTCGTCATCACCGGAGCCCCCGATGTAACCACAATACTCAAACGATGTGCCTAGTGCATTCACCTTGACCACAAAAGCGTCTGTTCCGCCGTTGTAACTCGGGTCCAGCTCTCCTGCTACAGGCAAGTTGGAAGAAGTTGTTTTTCCCGTGACATAGACGTTCCCGTAGCCGTCCACGGCGATTCCCATTCCTTCGTCGTCACCAGAACCGCCGAAATAACCACTATACTCAAACGCCGTCCCGTCCGCTTTCACCTTAGCTACGAAGGCATCGTTGTTACCACCGTTGAAGTCCGGGTCCGGCCATCCTCCCGTCACAGGAAAGGGTGTCGCGTACTTAGGGTTCCACGTCCAGCCTGTGATATAGGCACTCCCAGAGGTATCTATGGCGATCGCCTTCCCCTCGTCATCTCCAACATACATACCGATACAGCCACAATAATCAAGCGCCGTGCCCGATGTATTCACCTTGGCCACGAAGGCGTCCGTATGAGCGACATCGAGGAAAGGACCCGGTCCGATCACAATAGGAAAATCGACGGACTCCGTGGTCCCGACGACATAAGCATTCCCCGAGCTGTTTACAGCTATACCTGTGCCCCAGTCCGCAGCAAAACCACCGATATAGCCACAGTAGACTAGCGTTTCTCCCGAAGAGTCAACCTTGGCCACAAAAGCGTCAGCTGAACCCCCTTTGGTCAGGTATGGTCCCACGAACACAGGGAAGTCGACGGAGACCGTCCCTCCCGTGACATAAGCATTCCCCGAGTTGTCTATAGCAATCCCATTACCATAATCAAGGGCTTGGGGGTCGCCCCATGAGCCTCCGATATAGCCACAGTAGATAAGGATGGCTGGGTCAAGCACGAGCACTTGACTTTTGTCATACCTCCCCACCTCAAACCCAATAACATACGTCCGGCTCTCAGGCCCGACGTCGGTCACCTGCAATGGCTTAGATACTACTGAGCTTTGGTCTTCCGGGATATCCTCTAGAACAGAGACCACAGGGACGCTTAGCCGCTTACCCTCATGATCCTGGTAGGCGACAGGAAAATCGTCTTCAAAGCCTCCAATCGGCGTTTCTACTTCAAGCCGGCCCTCGGCAGTCCTTTCTACTTTTTCGGCCCCACGGTAGGCCAGCTTGATCCGGGACGGATCTGCCCCGGGATGGACGATGAACTCATACTTCATCCGGTTGAAGGTCCCATAGAAGAGGAGATCAATCCCCGGCCAGAGGTCCCGGTAGACGATCTTCGACCAGGCAGGAAGTCCGGTCTTCCATTCCTCGGGTTTACCCTTAAAATACGAGACGACAGCTCCGGACTTCTCGAGTCCTACCGGCGTGGCGTCAGGATTTGAATTCACAAAGTCCAGCTTCACACTCCAACGTTGGGCCGGCTCACGACTCTCGCTTTCCCCGGGTCGGGGCCGCATCTTGCCGTCTCTGCGGGTTTGTCCCGCCAGGGCAAACGTCAGTCCTTCAGGCGTGAAGAAGATCGCCTTGTCCCGTCCCTGGACGTAATAGACCACTTGCCGGTCCATTTGTCCCTGATTGGGGATAAACTGCAACGGTGTTTTCCCAAAATCGGCATCAGCCCGTAGGGACGCAGATGGCGCAACGACGGGCAGCTGAGGGCCGCTCAGTTGTGCATATTGCTTCCCACCCGATGCCCAAAGGCAAAAGAGAACCACTAAGAAACCCGCCAGCATAACCGACACTTTTTTCATTTCCCCCTCCGATGAAGTAAGTTTCGGGCCTAATAGGCCGCATCTATGCAGACTAAGGCTTTTTTTGGGAAGAAATGATATATACAAACGTTTGATCCCCCCGGATCGCTTATGCTACTAATCTTTGTATAGGTCCGATGGATTGATTTGTCAAGAGTTAATTGTTCGGCCAGCCGGCCTCCTCCTTTGGCTAGGTAATAAGTCTCGCCACTTATGAGGTTTCTATCTAAGAACAGCCGTGCTAAAATAACGGCGGAACAGAGAGGACTAGGTGGCACGCCCAAGAGCCTGATCGATGCGCATCATAATTAGGGTCACCAAGAATGAGCGTACCCAATATCAGGAATATCGTGGTTGGTGGCGGGGCTTTATGCTGATTCTTCTGATAGCGGTCGGTTTTACGCTCGTTGTTCTCTTGCTTCTATTGGGTTTTACTGAAGCCGTTAAGTACGCATACAGAAGATAACGATTTGAAATGGAATAATCAGCCCCGGCCTCATCAACGAGCGCGGAGCTGAAAATCCCATTATCATCCCGCCGGAGGGGCGGGTAGAAGATGATAGAATATTATTGGAGGACGTGACTGCCCGAAATCCGGCCTAATAAGGGATAAGACCTGATCTTCTCGGGGCAATTAGGGAATAAGAAAGAGCGCGCCTGGCCCGATTCGAACGGGCGACCTGCGGATTCGAAGGGCCCTGATCAGGGGGTCTAAACCGCTTTAGCCAAATAGGTTACATCTGGCGCTCGTCAGGACTGTGCAGCAGGTGTGCAGTAGACCAAAGGCCTATAATGCACGAAATAGGTGGCTCTCATTGACAGATGTGTGGATTCTCAAGGCCATAGGCAAAGGTGATTGTGTTGTCTATCTGGAAAACAAGCGTTACTTCGATCCGTTTCCGGTGTGAACATTTACCCTAAATGCCACCGTCAGGTAATATTAAAAGAAGATCGAGAGGCCGACGAAGAGTTCGTTTATCCTCCACTTAGCGGGGCCAAGGTCGCCCATATAGGGGGCGTCGTGTGTTAACCACTTGAGGCGCCATTCGGCTCTTATTGCCGCCGATTTTCCCACCAGGCACCTTACCCCAATGATGCCACCGAAGGCAGAAACCTTAGCGCCTTCTGAGCCACCTATGCCAATAACAGGGTTCTCGCTGCCAAAACCTGCGAAAGGGCCAATAAAGGGGACTAGGTTCAATGGCGCTTTGAAATTATAGGTCAGATTGCCCTGTAAAAAATAGTTCAGGCGCCCCCCGTCTGCCGAATTCAATTGTACCTCGGGTTCGATTTCAAGTCCTCTCCAAATGAACCAACCGAAACGCACCGGAATCGTTAGGACGCTTACCGGCGTATTTTCGCGGTCCAACCGCTTGGCGCTACCGTATGAGATGGCGGTGCTGAACTCGAACTTCTTTCCATCAACGGGCCTTTCTGCCGCTACTATTGTCATTTCTATTAGGACGACGAACACAAGAAGAATTTGAATCCTTTTCATAATTCGCCTCCTTATCCTTTCTCTAGCCCAATTCTGGCTCCCACCGAAGGGATTGTCAATGGGGTCTAAGGAGGATGCTGACTGACGGCTCTGGGGGAAAAACGAGAGCGCGCCTGGCCCGATTCGAACGGGCGACCTGCGGATTCGAAGTCCGACGCTCTATCCAGCTGAGCTACAGGCGCGCGCCGGCATCATTCTAGCACAAAGAAGGCCCGCCGGAATGACCCGAAATCCAGAACCCCGATCGTCAAAGAACAGAACGTCAAAAAGCACTAGCCCCTTGCTCGGAGTGGGCCGATTCTGATAAGAAAGAAAGTGGACGGCCGACTATGAAAAACCGCAGTCTAAGCCTAAAGGAAGCCCTCCGGGCCTTGGCTGAGGAAAAGGAGCGCTCCGGGCTGCTGTTGAGGCGCTTCGAGGCCGACCTCGAACAGGCCGCGCGCATCCAAAAGGCCCTTCTGCCCAAGGCCAGCCCGCGCCTCGAGGGCTTTGACGTCTCCGGCCTCAACGTCCCGTGCTACGAGATCGGCGGCGACTACTTCGACTTCGTGCCCATCGGCGACGACCGGATCGGCCTGGTCATCGCCGACGTATCGGGCAAGGGCATCAGCGCCTCCCTGCTCATGGCCTCTCTGCGGGCCGCGCTCCTGGCCGAGGTATATCCGGAGTATGACCTCCAGCGGTTGACCGCGCGCCTGAACGACTTCGTCTTCAAGAGCACGGGCTCCACGGATTTCGTGACCTTCGTGTTCGCCGAGATCGACCGCCGGACCGAGGAGCTCCGGTATGTCAACGCGGGCCACAATCCGCCCTTCGTCCTGGTCGGCGGGGCCGGGATGACGTCGCTCGGAGCGACGGGCCTTCCCCTGGGCATGTTCGCGGGGAGCGGCTACGAATGCCGAACCTTCCCGTTCGGGCCCGGCGATATGGCCGTCCTTTACACGGACGGCATCACCGACGGCCGAAGCCCCCAGGGCGAGGACTATACCGAAGACCGCCTCAAGCGCATCGTCGTCGCCAATGCCGCCCTCCCGGCGTCCGACATCTGCCGGATGGCCATCGACGATGTCGGCGAATACGCCTGCGGAGTCCAGCCGTGCGACGACATGACCATCGTCGTCGTCAAGCGGGCGGCGATCTAGGCCCCGCCTCCCCTACTTGGCCTGGTTCCAGTTCGGCGGCGCCGCCCCGAGGAGGCTGCGGACGAAGAAATCGTACATCTTGCGCTCGCCGTAGGCCCCGCCCATGCCGTGCCCGCCGCCGGGGATGACCAGGAGGTCGAAGACCTTGTTGGCCTTGATCAGGGCGTTCACGACCTGCATCGTCGAGGCCGGGTCGACGTTGGTGTCCATCTCGCCGACGATCAGCAGGAGCTGGCCCTGGAGCTTGCCGGCGTTGTCGACGTTCGACGAGGCGGCGTACTCGGGCCCGAGAGGCCAGCCCATCCACTGCTCGTTCCACCACATCTTGTCCATGCGGTTGTCGTGGCAGCCGCACGAGGCCACGCCGGCCTTGTAGAACTCGGGGTGGAAAAGGAGCCCGCCGAGAGCGTTCTGGCCTCCGGCGGAGTTGCCGTAGATGCCGACGCGGCTCGTGTCGTAATAGGCATACCTAGCGGCCACGGCCTTATGCCAGAGGATCCGGTCGGGGAAGCCGGCGTCGCCCAGGTTCTTATAACAGACGTCGTGGAAGGCTTTGGAGCGGTTGCTCGTGCCCATCCCGTCGCACTGGCTGACGATGAAGCCCAGCTCGGCCAGGGCCCGCATGCCGCTCGTGGCCTGGAATGACTTGGGGACGAACGAGCCTTGCGGCCCCGCGTAGATGTATTCGATGACCGGGTATTTCTTGCGCGGGTCGAAATTCGTCGGCCGGATGATGACGCCCCAGATGTCGGTCTGGCCGTCGCGGGCCTTGGCGACGAAGACCTCTGGCGTCCGCCAGCCGGATTTGAGGAGCCCGCCGATATCTCCTTTCTCGACCATCATGACGACGGCCTTGTCGGCGACGCGGCGGATCTCGGTCGTCGGGGCGAGGTCGACCCGGGACCACGTATCGACGAACAGGGCGTGGTCCGGCGAATAGGTCACGGCGTGGTTCCCCTCGCCTTCGGTCAGCCGGACGAAGCCGGTGCCGTCGAGGTTCACCCGGAAGGCGTTGACGAAATACGGGTCCTCCCCCGGCACGACGCCGCTCGCCTGGAAGTAGACCTGGCGCTTCTCCTCGTCGACCTTGTCCACAGACCGGACGACCCACTCCCCCGCCGTGATCCGGTTCATGACCGCGCCCGTCGCGCCGTCGTAAAGGTAGAGGTGGTTCCAGCCGTCGCGCTCCGACATCCAGACGACCTCGCGGCCGTCGGCGAGATCGAAGCGGTATTTCTTGCCGCTGTAGCAGAAGAAGGTCTCGGCCTTCTCCTCGACGACCGTCCGGGCCGCGCCGGTCGCGGCGTCGACCTCGACGATCCGGTAGACCTGATGGCCGCGCTGGTTGTACTCGAAGGTGAAGGCCCGGCTGTCCTTGCGCCAGGCGAGGTCGGTGAGCTCGTAGGGATTCGGGAAGAGGGCGTCGTCGACCTCGAGGCGCGCTTTCCCCTCGACGAGGAAGAGGACGGGCCGCTCGATGTCCAGGGCGTCGCCGGGCTTGGCGTACTCCATCGTGTGGTATTTCGGCTGGAGCTGGTCGGCCGGCGAGGACTCGACATACTGGATGACCCGATGGTAGCCGCGGCGCAGGCGGAACGCGACGAGCTTCTTCGAGTCGGGCGACCACCTCAGGGACTCGTTGGTGTAGTAGTTCCCTTCGGAGCCGTCGCGGCTCAGGATCGTCTCGTCCTTCTTCTCCTTGTCGCGGAGGACGACATTGTAGTTGCGGATGAAGGCCTCCCACTTCCCGTCCGGCGAGGTCTTGGGGTCCCTCGAGGCGGCTTCGGGGGCCGGACCGCGCTCCCACATGGTCATGCCGCCGCCGCGCGGGCCGCGCGGGCCGGGCCCTTCGAGCTTCTTGCAGACATACGTGGAGAGGTCGCAGGACCACCGGGCGCCGGCCGCCGCGAATTCGACCGACTTCCCGTCCTCCGTGAACGTCACGCTGAAGAAGGGCAGGTTGAAGGCCTCGATCTTCTCGCCCGACGCGGCCGCCAGGCCCGCCGCGAGCCGGGCATGATCGAACGCGATCGTTTTGGTCGCGTTCGACGCGTCGGCGATCCAGTATTCGGTCCCGCCGGCGACCGACTTCCGGTACCAGTAGCGGGCCGACTTGGCGATCCAGCCGCCCCGGTCGACGATATTGAGGGCCAGGGGCTGGAGCTTGGCCCGCAGGCCCGTCGCCCGCTCGTAGTCGGCGCGCGTGACCTGGGCGGAGGCCAGAGCCGAAGAGACGAGGAGCAGCAATAAGAACGCGGTAAAACGATCCGGGCGATCGGCTTTCATTTCGACTCCTCCTAGGAAAAATTGGCTTTATCTTATGACAAGGCCGGGGCGGCGGGCAAGGCCGGGCACGAAAGGGACATCCTCTTGCGCGGCGGACGGCGAATCTGATAAGAAAGGGGCGGTGCGAGAGCCGCGGGGGACAGAAAGATGATCCAAAGCCCGAGATTCCGCGAGGCCGCGGCGATCTCCCTCGATTTCGACGGGGTCCTCTCGACCCTCGTCTTGGGAAGGGCCTGGGAAAAGACCCGCCAGAAGAAGAAACCGGTCCCCCTTGTCTCGGGGATGGTCCGCGGCTTCAAGCGCGGACTCGCCCGGGCCACGGAGGGCCTGCGAAAGCCTCTGCCCGGGGCCGAAGGCTCGTTGCGGCGGCTCCGCTCGTCCCGGAAGACGCTCTACATCCTGACGTCCCGGACGGGCGAGCGGATCGCCGCGGCCGAGCGCTGGCTCGACCGCTATGCGTGGAACGACATCTTCGAACGGGCTTTTTTCAATACCGAAGGCGAGGACGCCGACCGGTTCAAGGCCCGGATCCTGGGGACCCATCCGATCGACGTCCACGTCGATGACGACCCCGAGACCCTGGAACGCCTCTCGCGGCTCTTCCCGGACAAGCTGTTCGTCCACCTGAACTTCTACCGCAGGAAGGGCCCGGCCGGCGGCAACATCGTCGCCGTCCGCGGCTGGGACGAGGTCGCCGGCCTTTTCCTGCCCGACCGCTAGAAGTGCCACGCCAGGCCGGCGTAGACCTTGCTCTCGAAGCGGTCCACCCTCACCTCCGCCAGCCAGCCGCGGCGCCGGACGCCCTCGATTTCGAAGAAGAGCTCGAGCGGCGAGCCCGGGACCTTCCATCCGGCGCCCAGGAGCGAGCGGACCCGGGTGTCGCTGAGGTGGGCGTTATTGGTGACCTCTTCCTGGAACCTGTCCAGGCGGTCGGCCGAGCCCCAGGCGCCGAGGTCGACCAGGCCATGGATCCGGAGACCCCGGTAGTCGAGGCGGGCGGCGGCCCTCAAGGTGCCTCCGAAGCCGTAATAATAGCCGTAGTAAAAAACGATCGTCTTCAGACCGGCGACGTCGTGGGACAGCGAGAACTCGTTGACCGCGTTCGAATTGACCAAGGCGAAATCGCCGTAGGCCTCGACGACGGTCCTGAGCTTCAGGCCGCGGCGGAAAACGGTCCAATCGAGGACGGGGCCGGCGACGTGAAGGATGGCCAGCTTGTCGGTGAAGTTCCTGGGCTCGTCGAGATGAAGGGACCCCGGGTCGGTCTTGACGGGAACGGGTTGGGCGTCATAGACCGCGAGGGGCCGCTTTTTGAAGAGCTCGAACGCGGAGCCCAGCCCCACGGTCAGGCTGTATCCGTTGCCGCGGCCGTCGATCCTCTGGGCGAAACGGCCCCACGTAACGGCCTTGGAAAAGAACCGGGTCTCCTCCGCGTGGCCGCCGCGGAGAGCGTAGTCCAGGGAGATCTCGCTGTAATAGGTGTCTTTGACGGCACGGCGGACCTCGCCCGGCCGGGCGTATTCCGGGAGGGAGAGCAGGCCGGCGCGGAGCCCCAGATAGGCGTCCGTATCGGCGGCGCCGTCCGCGGCGAGCCGGCGCGCCCCCGCGAACAGGCTGAATTCGTACCAGCCCGGCGGCGCGTACTCTTTCGCCGCCGGGTCCTTGCGGTCGAGCCAGTCGTTGAGCTTGACGACCGGGTTCAGGAAGCTTAGCCCGCGCAGGACGAGGCTGGACTGGTGGCAGAGGAAGTGCCCGATCTGATACCAGGGCTCCCCGACCGAGAAGCCGCCGAGGCCGGTCATGATCTGGTCGTTGATGGAGATGACCTCTTTCGGCTCTCCGATGACCTCCCACCAGGTCGACCCGGCGAGCGACATCATCCACGAATAGAACCAGGACAGCCGGTTGGACCGGCCGAACTGGTAGTAGACCGCGCCGCCCATGATATGGGACCAGTTGAGCGAGAACTGATTGGAATCGAAGCGCCAGCCCTCGAGGCCGATGACCCTCGACATCTGCGAGTCGAGGTCGAGCCCGAAATCCCTGTCCTCGGGGAAGGAGTTGCTGGCCCAGTAATTGAGAGTGACGATAGTCGCAAAGGCGCCGAGCTCGATCCAGGCGCGGATTTTCTTAGGCCTGGGCTTGGAAACGGTTTCAGAGCGGAGGGCTTCGCGCAACAGGCCGGGGGGATCGGCCGGGACTCGAGGCGGGGAAAGAGAGAATCCCGCGAAGCTTGGGCCGGCCCGCGACGGGTGGTTCACGAGACGGAACGGAACGCCGGGGTCCGGCCCGCCGATGGAGCTGGGCCCCGTTTCGGCGCGGGCGGGCGCCGACGACACCGCTAGGCATAGGGTTGCCAAGCCGGCGGCGATCACGGCCTTCCGGGCGGGCGCGGGCGGGTGGCCGCCCCTGACCGCTTCCGCGGGCCGAGCGAGCCCCTCCTTGGCGGCCATGTCCCGTTCCAGGGCCATTCCTTGGGCCACGGCCACGAGGAAGACGAGGACAGGCAGGAATTGCGGCTCCGGGGTCGTGGCCACGATCAGGAACACGAAAGAGGAGGCCAGCATCGCCGAAAAGACCTCGAGCCTCGAGGCGACGAGAACGGCCAGCGCGAGAACGCCGAAGGCGGCGAAGGGATAAAGGGCCTGCAGGCCGAGCCAGGCGAGCGGGCCCGAGAGGATATTGGGATAGAAGGTGGTCAGGACGGCCCGTTCGTCGAGGACGACGTTGAAAAGGACCGTACTCTTAAGGACGTCGAGGACGCCGAACGGCGCCATCACGAGAAAAGCGGTCCCCAGGGCGATAGAGACATCGACGCCGACGAGCCCCAGCGCCCGGCGGCCTTTCGCCGCGAGCGTGCGCGCGTAATAGGCGGCCATGAGGGGAAGAACGAGGAACTTGGTCATCAGGCCGAGCCCGAACAGGACCGCGATCAAGCGCCCGCGGAGCGGCCGTGGCGTCTCCAGGTCCTTCTTGATCAGCCAAAAGATCAGCGAGGCCACGAGGAAGGTCATGGCCACGTTGGTCTTGACCTCCCCCAGCAGGATCAAGGGCAGGAATGGCAGAAAAAGAACCGGCCGGATCCCGTGGAACATCCGGAGAAGGATAATGAAGCAGAGGGCCTGGATGACGACCAGGGTGACGGTCAGGACGGTGGTATTCCACGCTCCGGCGATGCGATAGGCCAGGTAGTAGGGATAGATCTCGAGAGGAGGATAATTGAAGTCGCCGAACACGGGCCCGACGGACTCGATCTCGTGGTAGATCGTGCCCGACGTGTAGGGATTTCGTCCGGCCTCGAGGGCCTCAAATACGGTGCCGTAGGCCCGGACGATCTCGGGATCCGGCCGGAGTACGGCCAGGTTCACGGCGCCCAAAGCGAGGCCGCAGAGAAGGACGGCCGCGAGGGTCCTCTTACCGAAGAAAGTCCGCGGGCCCACCGCGGAGAGGCCCCAGACCGCCGTCAGAGCCAGGGCCTGGAGCAGTGCGTATTCATAGTGTCGGCCGCCGGGGACGGGCTCGAGGACGAGCATGACGAGAGAGACCGCGACGCAGGCGGTCAGGGCGGCCGGAACGGCGTACGGTTTCATTTCGGGCCATGGGCGAAGACGTCCCGGGTCAGGACATTCATCTTTTCGAGCCCGCCGAGCCGGATGATCTTCCGGGCATAGAAGATCCGCTGAACGCCGCCGACGAGGATGAGGATGAACAGGATCCGGAAGACGATGGTGAGCGTCGGCAGCTCGAAGCGGGAGATGCGGACGACCGGGAGGAACAGGGAGACCGCGAGGCCGATATTGAGCAGGAGCAGCCGCTCGAATCGCTCTCCGACGGCGGGCCAGTCGTGCTCGCCGATCGGGACGACCTGGGCGGCCCGGGGCTTGGCGAAGCTCAACATCAGCGTCGCGGAGATGACCAGGAAGGCGTCCAAGGCGTAGCCCGAGACCGCGAAGCCGAGATAGATGATCACCTCGACCCACTTGTCGATGATCCCTTCGAGGTAATAGCCGAACTTCGTCACCTTCTTCTGGGCCCGGGCGACCCCCCCGTCTATCGTGTCCCACAGGCAGGCCGCCGCGATGAAGAGAAGCGCCAGGACATGCCGGTGATAGTGGAAGAGCAGGGCCCCGGCGGCCGCGATGGCCAGCGCCAGGGACGAGAAGACGTTCGGGGGAATGCGAGTGATGGCGAAGAGCGATCCGACCTTGTCGAGGCCTTTCCCAAGTCTTTTGCGGACTCCGTTGCCGAACATGGGATCCCTCCTCTAATGGTCTTTCACGACCATAAGGTAGGGACCCAGGCCCGCGGAGTTGTCAAGATTCCGTCAAGAAAACGCCAAGAAGAAAAGCGGGGACACGTACCGGGTACATGTCCCCGAATCGGGGGCGCGAGTCGGCCGCTACGGCAAGCTCAGCTGGCTGTGGGCCATGCAGAGCAGCGCGCGGACCGGGACTCCGTAGGGGCAGGCCCGCTCGCAGGGGCCGTCGCACGTCCGGCAGGCGTCCGCCTTTGCGGTTTCCAGGCTGGCGTATTCGCCCATGGCGTACTTTTCGCTGCCCTGAGCCTCGAAATAGTGGTTGTAGCGCATGATCGTGTTGACCGGGACGCCGTTCGGGCAGTCCGCTTCGCAGACGCCGCAGGCGTGGCGGCAGTAGAGCCCGCCGCAGTCCTTCTCGTAGGACGCGAGCAGGACGCGGTCCTTCCCGCCGAGCGGCTGTCCCGAGAGGGCCAGGAAGTTCTGGACGTCGTCGAACGTGTTGAAGGCCAGGTTGAGCGTGTGGACCCTCGGGTCGGCCAGGACGAACTTGAGGGCGGCCGCCTTGACCTCGGCCGCCGTTTTCAGGCCGTTCTTCTGGATGAAGGACTCGGCCTGTTTGGCCATATCCGCCATCTGCTCCATCGACTTCTGCAGGCGCTCGTCGACCGGCTGGCCGTCCTTCTTCAGCTGCTCGACGCGCTCCATCGTGCTGTAATAGCGGCCGAGGGGGTTCGATTTCATGATCGTGATAGCGAGGTCCTTCTTGGACGCGGCCTCGAGGACCCGGTCCCCCGGCTCCTTCTGGAGGAAGTTGTAAACGACGAGGAGGACGTCGAACCGGCCGTCCTCGACCGCGGCGAGGAGGATCTGGTCCATCGGCTCGCCCTGCCCGGGCGTCCGGCTACCGTGGGTGCCAGCGCCGGAGAAGCGGACCTTGCCCAGCTTCTTGAGCTCGGCGACGGCCTGGTGGTAGAGCTCGCTCTTGACCGAGGCCGCCGTCGGGGGATTCATCAACAGGCAATCGACGTAGTCGGTCTGCAGCCGGCCGAGCGACTGGTCGAGCTTGGCGGCGACCGCGGCCGTGTCGGCCAGGCCGTCGAACCGGAGCTTGGTCGTGATGAACAGGGACTTGCGGTCGCGTCCTTTGATGGCTTCGCCGATGCTCGTCTCGGCCTGGCCCCGGCCGTAGCCCTCGGAGGTGTCGAAATAGTTGACGCCGGCGTCGAGGGCGGCCTTGAGGACCTCGGTCGAAAACGTCTGGGACGTCCCGATGCCGATGTCGGAGGCCTTGAAGCCCGTCCGGCCGAGCGTCCGGTAGGACTTGACTTTGGCCGTAAGGGACGAGGACGCGGGCCCCGTCGCCGCCGCGGCCGGCCCTACGGCTAGCGTCGTCCCCACTCCAGCCAAGCCGGCGGCCGAAGCCTTGATGAAATCCCTGCGGTCCATGCTCTTGCGAGCGCTCATGGTTCGTTCCTCCTTGAGTACTGGATCCAGTCCCTATTCTATCCGGAAATCCGGCGGAGTGCTACGCCGCGAAGAATCACCGCAGCGAACGTAGGCGATCCCCGAGGTCCCGCGGAGGCCGAGTCGCTTACTTCTTCTTGGCGGTCCACTCCACTTCGTTGCCCATCCGCTGGGTAGTGCCCTTCATGGTGGCGCCGTCGACGGTCCCCTTGTATTCCATCTTCATTTCCTGGCCGTCGGGCCGCTGGAAAGAGAAGGCCCACTGGATGGCGTTGCCTTCGATGGTCCCTTCACCGACCACCTCGCGGGATTCGCCGCCGGGACGTCCCATGGTCATGGTGACCTTGATCTTGTTGCCGTCCTGGGCGATGGTGATGTCCTGCTCCCTCATC
>Ga0209253_10000704_pt1 | contig 29041 bp, 21 predicted proteins | sample FrelakmetBRP12BR_FD_187145 | JGI IMG/M metagenome (GOLD analysis project Ga0209253, IMG submission 187145) | Freshwater lake sediment microbial communities from the University of Notre Dame, USA, for methane emissions studies - BRP12 BR (SPAdes)... | ecosystem: Environmental > Aquatic >...
CATGGATGGAGGTGAATTCGCGCGATACATCAACCACAAATAGCATGTCAGGTGGTCGAACCAGCTTGCGCACGCCGCTGAGTAGACCTTCCAGGCGTTCGATCTCCCGCATGAGGATAAGCCCTTCTTTTTTGGTAATCCTTCCAAAATCACCACTATCCCGCATGCGTTCCAGGCGTTCAAGCTCATTGATGCGCTGGCGGATTGTCCGCCAATTGGTCAAGGTGCCACCCAACCAGCGTGCGGTCACGTAGGGCATGCTGGCACGCATGGCCTCTTGCTGGATCGTTTCCTGAGCCTGGCGTTTCGTGCCAACAAATAACACCACACCGCCATTCGCAACTGTATCACGGACAACGTTATATGCCGTATCCAATGCTTTTGACGTTTTTTGTAGATCGATGATATGAATGCCGTTGCGTTCGGTAAAAATATACGGCTTCATGGCTGGGTGCCACTTATGTGTGCGATGCCCAAAGTGAACACCTGATTCCAATAAAGACTTCATGGGAACTACTGCCATATTCTTTTTCTCCTTTTTGCGTTTTTCCTCCGCTCCCCTCACTCCAGCCGGGACCGCTCATGAGACGTCATCTCACTTTTTCTGCGGCACGCACCGGTTGGTCAGAGAGCGTGTGGGATAAGTATCTCCTGCCTCAGGCAGGTGTAATCGCTCCCGCCTTAGGCGGGAGCGGTTTGGAGTATACCATAGGTTGACGGGGTTCGTCCAGAAGAATTAACCAAGTGTGTTAGTGCAAAGTAGGAGAGTCCTATTTGTGCAAAGTTAAAATGTCCTATTTGAAAGGGACACAAATTTGTGTTCTCAGGGGGTTTCAGCTTTACTTTGGTCGATTATCTTCATCAACCGCAGCATATAGCGATCGAAATTCTTCGGCAAAGAGCTCTAGGAATATATCTGGGTCAGGGATCAGCCCTGCATCGGCGTTCAAGCCAACCATGAGCTGATTGTTGTAACTGACAAAGCTCAATCCGACACCGATCCGTCCTGACTGAGGCACCCAGGCAATCATGGATCGGATGGGAGCATCGGCCATGATCAGCTTGCGGCGTGACCCGGGTACGTTTGTCGATACAACAGTCCCTTTTGTATCCAAAAACCTGGTGGCCAGGTGTTCAACCCAACCGGGCAGCATGCCAAGGATATTGAGAATAAAATAGGTGGCAGCGTATTCGGCAGATTGTTTCAGTGTATCCATGCCATGTTTGACCCCTTCAAGTCGCTCAAGGGGGTGTTGACGATCCAGAGGCAGATCAAGGAATACCAGTCCAAAGTTATTGCCTAGCTCATCATCAATTCTCAGCCCGCGCAGGTTCACCATGATGAAAGCGCGTATGTTATGTTTTCGAATATCATTATGCAGTTCCATGTATCGCCGGATCGCACCCGTAGATACAGCCATCACCACATCATTGATCGTGGCTTGCTTGTATAGGGCGATTTTCTTGATCTCGGTCACACTTAACGGCTCAGACCAGGCTACCTTTTTCACCTGTCCCAGCGGTCCTTTCAGGATCGTGGGTGGATCGGGGGGACGAAATAAAATCCGAAAGATGGCAGCAACCATATCGATAACATTTGGTTTCCTGGTCAATCTTCCCTGAGCAGAATTGGGGATATCCTTTTGTTGAACTTGAAGTGGGCTTTCAACCTGTGGTTGAGAGGATGAACCCTCGGTGGAGGCATGGGTCAGGGTCGATAGAACGCGCATCAAGGATATGCCATCGGCGATGCAGTGGTGTAGGCGAACAATGACGACGCTTCCTTCGGGATGATTGTCAACCAATGTGAGCTTCCACAATGGCAGGGCAAAATCCAGAGCCGTGTTCGTCTTTTCGTTGACCAACCGCTCTACCGACTTTTCATCAATCGGGAGCGCGAGCGTGAGCCGCTCAATATTATCTTCAACCCGGAAAGTGGGGAGATCATCCCAGTATGGACGCCAGAATTTTTGAGTGGGCAGGACAATCCGCTGACGAAGGCGGCGGAAGCGTTTAACCGCAGCTCCTAGATCCGCAACCAACCGGTCATAATTTACCTGACCGGCAAATCTGATGAGCACCGTGATCATCATCGGGTTGGTCTTGCTTTCCATGCGGAACCAGGCAAGATCAACATTGTTTAAATTAATTTTGGTAATTTCACACCTCTATCGCCAATAAGGGTTGGGGGATAAAAACTAATCGGATAGGATACCACATTATCCAGGATAAATTCTACCGACATTCTTTGTATTCAGGGTGGAGTTAAGATCGAATGGCGAGAATCAATGCGATGAGGAACAGACCTGCCCAAGCGTACCAAGGGCCATCAAAAGCCAGGATGAAAGCCCCCGCAAGCAAGCAAAATCCCGCCAGGAGGGTACTGCGCACACCGTTCAATGGACCGGGAGGAGGGCGCTTAAGGCTGGATTCCAAAACCTTCATACCTTCCGCCAGAATTAACGGGCTTTTACGAAGCACGTCCACCATTTCCGGCAGAACCAGGGCACTGTCTCGGATCACGGTCAAGGGATTGAACTCTTGCAGCAAGATGTAGCGAACATGCTTTCGGGCAGCATAGGGAATATCGATCTCAGGATCAAAGATATGGCCGACCCCTTCAATTGTCACCAGGGCTTTTACCATCAGGATGATCTCACCAGGGTACTGGATTTGATAGTGACCTGCCATCAGGACGGATTGTAAAATCACCTGGGCCAGGGAAAATTCCTTGAAATTAGGGCTAACCAGCCAACGGGTATACAGGTCAGCAGCTGCACGGCGGAAGCCTTCGATGTCGGCTCCCTTACCAGGTATGGTCAGTGAGGTGAGGTAGCGCGCTGCATTCTCAGGATCTCCGGTCACCAGGGAGTAGAAATAGTAGAACATACGCTTGCGCATATCGCGGGTAAACTGACCTACCATCCCCAGGTCGATAAATCCAACGCTTATCTCCCCCGTGCGGGGTTTTTTGAAAATCATTAAATTCGCGGGGTGCAAATCCGCATGGAAGAAGCCATCACGGTAAATCATCCTGACGATTGCACCAATTCCCAGGTCGATCGCCTGCCGGCGTTGCTCGACGGTCAGCTTTCTCAAAGCCTCTTCGTCAGGCTTGATGCCGTGGAAGTATTCCATGCACAGTACATCCCGGGAGCTGCATTTCCGATAAATACGTGGGAAACGCACTTCCGGCTCGTCTTTAAAATACGCCGTAAATGTTTCAGCATTATCCGCTTCAAAGCGCAGGTCAACTTCACGCAAGGTGTAGGCGCTGAACTCATTAATGATCCGGGCAGGCTGGTAACGGGCTAAGAAGAGCTGCAGGAAATTACCAAAAAAGCGCAGCAGTCGTGTATCACGTTCAATCAGCGTGCGGACTCCCGGCTTGAGTGCTTTAATCACAACCTTTTCATTGGAAATCAACCTTGCCCGGTGGGTTTGCGCCAGGGAGGCTGACCCAAGCGGGATGGGGTCAATCCAGCGGTACATGGTATTGAGCGGAAGGTTAAGGCTATCAACGATGAGTTCTTTGAAGCGCTCATAAGATACAGCTGGCAGCCTATCCAGAAGGTTTTTTAACTCATCTGTGATCGCCTTGGGGAGCAAATCTTCACGCAAGCTGAGTATTTGGCCAAGTTTTATATAGGTCGGCCCCAGCTTTTGCAATCGCAGCCTGAATTGTGTGGAGAAAGGCAGTTTAATAATGCGCTTATCCAGGAATGGCCAGGTGAGGGCTAAGAAAAAGCGCAGGAGCAACATCCAGAGGGTGCGATGCTCTCCCAGCTGTTTTTTCTGCCTGACGAAATCCATACCGCCCCCCAACGCCAGGCCTAAAAGCTGACCAGAGGTCTCAAAGAATCGAACGATCAGACCTGGAGGGCGCCTTTCTTGATATGCTTCAAATCCGGTGTCCATGGAATAGTCTATTTACGCAGATTTTTAGGCGTATAGAAAACCTGAGTACCAGCAATTTTATCGTGCCAACCCTGGCGTTTCGGATCCCATAAGACCCAGATAAAACCGAGGAACAGAGGGATGGCCGAGACCCAATACGCGAAAAACCTGACCAGCGCTCTCCCAAAAGAAACCTTCGAGCCATTCTTTCGCGCCACCTTTAACCCCAAGATGGCTTTCCCAGGGGTGAATCCGACCAGGGTCCAGAAAAATGTGTAATATCCAATCACTACCAGTGTAGTTAATACACCGCCGATGGCGAGATTATAAGTGGAGTTCTCCAATATGGTTTTTATATACTCCACCAGCCCTGCGAGTTTAAAGAAACCAAGGATTGCCTGGATAAATGCAGAACCAACCAATTGGATGATTATTAAAATGAATAGATCGATGGTAAAGGCTAGAGAACGACTAAAAAAACCCGCTGGATAAGCAATGGGAGCCGCAGGGATGCGTTTACCTGTTTCTGACCGTTGAGGTAGTGAGGATGCCATTGTTATTTACCCCCTTCTGCCTGGTCCGCGGGTGGTGTGCCAGGTTGTGATGGAACCCTTCTAAAGAACGATTTGAGCTTTGAATCCAGGATCGAGTCGACATTTGAGCTTTGCTCGCGAAATTCATCCAGTACTCCACCTGCTACACCGACCCCACCTTCCTGAATGATTTGCGTCGCGTCTGTCTCCAAAATCACGTATTCCAGGATTTCGTTTACCATGTCATCGATGGCCTTTTGTTGGAGGATGAGGCGGCTGTTTTGTTCTTCGATGCGCCCTTTCATGATCAAATGATCGATCACCTTTTCTCCTCTAGTCACAGCACCATCATATCGACCTTTCACCGGACTCAATACCCAACTGTGGGTAATCGGTGATAGCAGCCTTGAAAAAAGTCCATACACTCTTGAGGATACGTGTTCAACGCTTTCCAGGCTGCGTTGCAGCAAATCGGGGGCTTCAAACAACATCCCCAACAGCAGATATCTTAATTGATCGCGGGCAGTTTCATTCTCATCGATAACGATAGCAGCAGGTTTAACGGTTTCCTGGGTAGACTGAATTTGCCTAAGCCGTTTGGTAAAGGCATCCGTACCAGTCATGGCAGAGCCTATAACCAGCCGTAACGTGCCTTTAATATCATTGACCTGCTGTGAAGTCAGGCTCAGGACTGAGCTATTATCATCTCGAAGGGCAAGGCTGGGGTCATCGCTTGTATAGGGAAAATCATCATCTTGGTTTTGCATAAGACCCTCCAATTTACCAGGGGGAAACGAAATATTGAAAATTGACCTTCTGATTCTATCATCAGGTCTTGTGAATAATAGGATTATTATAATAGATTGTTGGATTGCCCGACGAGTAGATTTACCAGTCTGGTTTGCGCCAAACCACCTGCCATGCAAGTCTATCGGATTAACCTTCCGCTTTTTGTTTTTTTAGATTCTCTAAGAGGATGTGGACGCTGATCAGCAGTACCCACAGCGGAAAAACCAATGGTGCCCAATATAAGAGACCCATGCTGAACAATAAAAACAGCGCCAGGGCAAGGCCAAGGAATGCCATCCAACGCGGGACAATTCCAGTCCGTAGTGAGAGCGTGCAGGTTGAGATCATCCACACACCTGCCATCCGCATGGTATAGACGTACATGATCTCATAGACGACCGTGCGACCAAAGGTGTATATGCCGGATTCAATGAGCTGGCGTGGGGCAACTTGAAAGGAAGCGATGATCCCACCAGTCACTGCAGCGGATGTGAATAGCATGGCTAGAAACAGGAGCCCACTGCCCAGGAAGACGGTGGAAAAGAAGCGGTCTTCATGGCTTCCAAGACGGTCGCGCACCACACCAATGAACCATAAAAAAGCAATACCTGCGAATGGAACAAGATTCAGCGCAATACCAACAATTTTTAGGCTGTCAGAAAGCCATTCTCCTGAATCCTGCGGGTTACCAGGGACGCTAATCCGGATGAGCACCAGGCTGATGATAAGCAGAACCGAAAACAAGATCCCAGCGATCGAGGCAGCGCGCGGTGTCTTCATTCGTTCACGGGTAATGACAGTTTCATGGTTCATAATGTCGACTCCAATCAGGCAGTGTAGAACTCAGAAATTTGAGGCTTAAGCAACCTAAAAAGGTGCGCACCTCAAGATGCACACCTTTCTTTGTTAATTCGAAAGCTTTATATAAAGTGAAGCTTAAGCTTTCCTTTGGCGAAATGCCTGGACGATCAGCGCGATACCGCCAATGACACCAAACACTGCGGCTGTCCACACCATGGCCAGGCCCATTCCAGGAGTAGTGTAGTTGACCGTCAGGGCGATACCGAAGATGATCCCCAGGACTCCCAGGATCCCTGCACCCCAACCACCACCGCTGAAGGCCATGATGAGCAGGATGATTCCGTACATCAGGCCCCAGATACCCATCACCAGGACGAATATCTTCGGTAGGGCAACCGCTGCCACCAGCGGGTATGACAGGATATAGGTTCCAGCTGCAATGCTGATGATACCCATGAATAGCTTCCAACCCCACATCGAGTGGTCAACGAAGATGGCGACAATATCGAAGATGCCCTGGATCAGCCACCAGACCCCAAGGAAAGTAACCAGGACCAGGTAGATTTGAACCTTGGCAGCCAGGCCTCCCCAGAGTATGATCCCGCCAACGATAATAGCTGAGATACCGGCGATCAGCGTCAGCCACCACGGGCGTTGCTGGGTTTTTGTTTCTAATGCAGTTGTCATTTTTCTCATTCTCCTTTTATTATTTTGCTTAATACTATCATATTATTTCGTAGCGGAGCCCCCATTTTGGAAGAGCATGCGTTGCTCGCCACCCGCGTTCTCTAATGCTAAACCGCCAGCACCATCCGGTCCACCCGCCACCACGCTTCCTAGCAGGGTCAGGTATTGTTGATCCAGCGAAGTATCGCCGCAATATGCCTTCGTGGATGCTCCCAGGGTGATGATGATACCGCCGTTTTCCTGAGAGTAGGTGCCAGTAAAATTATTACAATCAGCTTTCCCATCCAGTGTACCGTCAGCATTGAAGCTGATCGTGTAATTTTCAGGATTGGGTACATTGGTTACCTCACCCGTTGATTGGTTTGTCACACTCAACCACTGCCAGACAACATTCTGGATCGAGTCAGACGAGCTGGCGGTATCTGGTATAGCCGCAGCCGCCTGGACCGCCAGGGCGCCATCCTTGGTGCGCAGCTCCAGCTGAGTGCCTTCAACCTGGTATGTATCTGCCGTTTCCAGGGCAGCCAGGTAGAGAGCTTCCTGATCCATCACGCCTTCAGGATCAGCACAGAACATCCGGGTGGATGCCAGTGGACCAATTTTGATCTGCCTGGCAGTGACCGAGTAAGTGCCATTGTAATTGTTGCAGCCGCCATTACCCGACAGGGTGCCATCCCCACCAAAGTTGGCGGTGATGCTGGAACCTGCCAGCACGCTGGTGACGGCTTGCTTGCCATTGTTATAGGCAATCACCTCCCAGGAGCTGCCTGACAGGTCTTGAGATCGGGCATTGTAAACCAGGATGCTTTTCTCCTTGGTATCAAAGAGGGTCAATTGGTCGCCGGTGACGGAATAGGTCTTGACCTCCCCCAATATCTTCAGGTATGTGCTCTCCTGGTCCATGATCTCCTGCTGGCAGGCCATCAGGGTGGATGCCAGGTCTGAGGGTATCTGTAGGGTATTACCAGAGGCAGTATACGTACCGGAATACTGGTTGCAGCCGGATGATCCAGCCAGCTTTTCACCAGCAAGGAATTGGATCGAGATGCTGGTTCCCGGTAGTAGCGTTTTATCATTGAGCAATGACAATTCCCACACCTGGCCTTTTAAATCACCCCCACTTGCCTGTGGTGATGTGGTTGAGGCGCAGGCAGACAGGAAAATCAGGCTGGTGCATATCCCTATTGATACTAAAAGTGCCTTCATTTTGACCTCCCGATCAATATTTCATCTGAAAATTATATTCCAACTAACCCAACCGAGTGAGATAAATCTTCTATATCAGACGATATATTCTGGGAGATTGTTCCTGGAGAACAGGTACTTTCCAGCGCTTTGGGAAGATTAATTGTTGGTAATACTCGTGTATGAAGAAGAAAATGGGGGCGTACGGGAGTCGTAGACTGCCCGTCCACCCCCAAATTTAAACTGAACTGTGTTATCGATACCCAGGTTGAAAGGTAAGCTACCTTTCACAATGGTTATGGATGGTGAGTAATCAACCTTGACTAAAATTACATCGGCTGAGCGGGAGGAGGTGTGTATCCGGGGATACGCTCGCGGTTTTGATATGCCGAGCTGCTCCAGTGCATCAGGTCAATCACTACTGCCATGATAAGCCAGAACCAGTCCCAGCCATACAGGCCGATTCCTGGGCTCCACAGGATCACATACATCAGCGTGGTGAAAGGCAGGAAGATAATTCCAAGGATTGGCCATAACCAGCTGCCGTTAAATGCTGCATCGAACATTTTTGGGCGGGCAATCCAGATGAAAAGCGTGCCTAAGCGCGGGAAGATCCCCGCAAACATCGCAAATAAACAAGGCATTTTATAGTCTCCAATTTTTATTCTATTGAGATTTGGTCAGCTTTTCCAGTCGTCAAGTATTTACTGAAAATCGCTACTCAACATTAAGTTTTAACCCACCCATCGCGCCAGCTACAAAGTTATATACTACAGCTACAACCAGCCCGGATAACGCGCCACCAACAGCCGCAAGAAGTGCCTTTAAAAAGACCAGGCCAAAAGCGTAAAATGTGTAGACGGTCAGGTTACCCAGGTTCATATCGATGAACCAGGATTGGGCTCCGAAGATCCATCCCAGCAGCCAATAGTACAGCCCATATACAAAAACCCAGAAAGCTGCCAGGACGGCGCCGTATAATACGAACGATCCAACATTTACAGATTTTATTGTTTTCATGCTACGAATTCTCCTATTTTGATATTTGAAATAAAGTAAAAATTTCGTTTTCATGCCCCGGTAGAAAAGCCATGCGGTGAACCATGCCGCTGTTCGTGCCCGAGATGACTTGCAGTTCAAGATTTATCCTATAAATTCACATCCTCCTTTATACATTGATATGGCTGGCGGGCATATCCACAGCATCCAAAACATAATATGAATGCTCCACCTTGCTCATGCGAGCCTCAGCATAACCTTTGTGCTAAATTTAAACTCGCTGTGTATGATAACACCGAGTTCATACTCTAGTTACTCATCGATTGACGTTCTGAGCACTCAGCTAGCCTGCCCATGACAAGTTGTAAGTATTTTGTGTTATAGATCGACCGTGCTGTTCAAATAATTACCTGGCAATCTTTTTCAGCTATACTCGACCCGCAGATAGGTAAAATTTCGTGCGCCTTGGATTAACCGCAAATTAATTATATCAAATCCCTTCTCCATAAACAACACCATTCAGGAGAGGTAGAAGTCTAGTTTTTTTGTCCAATGGATTAGCCGAAAGGATAGGGGGGGTCAAATCTGTAATTGCTATTGGAAGCTTGATTATCCCTTCTCTACCAGGTTATGTTCCAATGCGATGGAGGTTGCTTCGACCCGGTTTCTCACACCCAATTTTGAATAAATATTTGCTAGATGATATTTCACGGTTGCCGTGCTAATATGGAGCTGGTTAGCGATTTCCAGGTTGGGTAAGCCTCTAACCAGCAAAGCTAATATCCCGCGTTCCTTTTTAGTCAGGTCGAAGCCAATAGCATTCCTCGAACGGTCAGAATGAAGCAAGGCTTTAGCAGCTTCAGGAGCAAGCATTGAGAACCCTCCCGTGGCAGCCTTAATCGCCTCCATCAGCTCAGCTGCAGTGACATTCTTCAGCAGATAGCTCGTGGCACCGGCTTTTAATGCCTTCTCAACCAGGTTTTGCTCATGGAAGCTGGTTAATACAATTACCTTCACCGGCTTACCGAGGGCAAGTATCCGCCGGGTGGCTTCACTGCCATCCATCAGCGGCATGACCAAATCCATCAAGACCACATCCACATCATGCGTAACGCAAAATTCCACGGCTTCAACACCGTTCTGGGCTTCACCAACCAGCTCCATCCCATCGTTGGTCAAGATAAAATCATGCAACCCACTGCGTACCATTGGGTGATCGTCCACAACCAAGATACGTATCGCATTGGTTTCATTCATATTGATCTTCCAATTTAGAGTCATTACACCAAATTATTGACACAATTGTCCCGTGGCCGGGTTCACTCGCAAAGGTTAAAGTCGCCCCGATTGCAGCAGCCCGCTCACGCATGATGTTAATCCCTAGGTGGCTTGATTGATCAGTCTCCAAGTAGAATCCAACCCCATCATCCTGGATCACCAATTTAACTTCTCGGCCTGTCTGACTATTATTTACTGGAGGAAATTGCGATTCGCTTAACATCGCAGTAACGAGGCGAGCCTGGGCGTGCTTAACAACATTGTTTAAGGCTTCCTGGGCGATTCGGTAAAAACTCAACTGTACAGGCTCAGGCAGGAGAGGAATTTTTTCTATATACAGCTGGAACGGCAACCCACTCCGGCTGGTGACAGCCTCGGTCAATTGTGCCAGAAGTTCACCCAAGGGGGTGTTGATCACGGCAGAAGGTCGCAGCTCAAGAAGAACCGTGCGCATCTCAGCCAGAGCGCCCCGCATCAGGTATTGAAGTTTCTCCAGGCTTTTCAATGCCCGGTCAGGATCGCGCCGCCAAAGCTGGGGCAATACTTCAGCCACCAGGTTGGCAGAAAAGAGCGCTTGTGTCACCGAGTCGTGCAGCTCACGCGCCAGGCGGTCACGTTCTTCCTGGACGACCAACAGCTTGGTCAGCTCGAACAGGCGGGCACTTTCGATTAATTGGGCGATATCTGTGGAAAAAATTCCAATCAGGTTGGTTTCATCAGTCGCGATTTTCCGGTCAGGTTCGCCCAGCTCCAACCCCAAGAATCCCAAGACTTGCTCACGCAGTTGCAGTGGTACAAAAGTAATACTTTGCACCTTAGAATCCCGAATATGGATAGCAATGGGCCCATTCAATGAGCTGATTTGCTCTTTTGAGATGAAGAATAATTTTCCTTGTTCCGGAGGTGAACCTGGCAGGATACCCTCAGGTAAAGCTGTGAAGGAATCAGTTAATTCAGGGTGGAAATCGCTGTGGCAGGAGTGTGCCAGGATTTTCAGCTGCATCGCCTCAGTATCCAGCTCAGCGATAAACGAATCCTGGGTAGAAAACAGGTTATTAAGGATTTCAACGATCTTTTCGTAGATTTTCGTAAAATCCGTAGACTGAGCCACCACCTGGCTGACTAAATTAATCGCTGCCAACCACTCAAGACGCAGCCTTAACTCTTTATTTAATGAAATTAATCCAGCAGTTCTATTTTCCACGAGCGATTCGAGCTGCCGGCGATACTCAGCCAGCTCGGCTTCCGCCTGCTTGCGTTGGGTGATATCCTGAAATACGGCAATGGCAGATTCGACATTCCCTGCCTGATCCCTGACTGGGCTGGCCCAGATTTCCAATGGAACCCGCCTGTCCCCAAAGTTCGCCTCAATGTTGTCCGCAGAGGCAGGTTTACCATTAAGGGCGTGATATACCGGCAAGTCCTCAATCGGGTACTTTTCGCCGGTTCCAGCTAACTGGAAAGCGAAATGGTCCACTGCCTGGTCCAGGCTACGCCCGGCATCGATGTCTGGTTTAATTCCCTTATCTGGGTTGCTGAGAATCTCTACCGTACGCTGGTTAAGATAGGTGGGCTTTTGATCCTTCCCATACACGACCACCCCCAGTGGCATGCCCTCCAGGATTTGAGACAGCCTGTGCTCGCTGCTCCGTAATTCGCGGTTGGCGTTTTCTGTTTTATCTTTAAGCAGGTTGATGCGATCCGCCAAAGCAAACGACCAGGACACTGCCATTAATAAAAATCCCAACAGATATACATTTTCAGTAAAAACAGTACTGGGGGCTATACCTTCCCGTACCAGCAGTGCTATGAAAAAGGTTGCGCCCATAACCAGCCATGCTATCATGAAGAATAATGCACTTCGGAAGCCCTTTCTCCAGGATATCATTCCAATAACCAATGTCACTGCTACAGAAACCAATCCCCATGGAATCACCAGTCTAGCCAGATTATGGTAGTTGATGAACGGTATCAGGAGTGCCAAAACTCCCCAAACCGACAACAAGAGGATATTCACCAAGCGTAGTTTTGGAATCCGTTCTTTTAATTCTAAAAATGCATCTGAAAATAAAATGATTGAAGCAAAAAGGAATATTAAAGACAGCGGATAATAATAAAGTTTAAAGGTGAGCCAGTTGGGGAAAAAATAAACCCCCATATAACCCAAATAGTTAAACATGCTGATGAGTAAACTGACAAGCAAGATCACAAAATACATGTAGCTGGCTTCCTTTAGTGTAATAAGTAAAAACACATGATAGCCCAGTAAAGCCAGTATTCCACCGAAGAAAAACCAGTGAAACATGAGTACCCACCCCGATTCAATTAAGAAAGCATCTTTGGTCGACAGGGTGAGTGGTAATGTCATCGAGGCACCGTTTTGGAATCGCAGGTAGTATGTTTGCTGGCTCTGGGTTGGAATGCTCAGGCTGAAAACAATCTTCGGATAAACCAAATCGCGTGTATTGACCGGTCTTAAGGCACCGCTCTGCTTGACTTCAAATCCCTCCCCATCCAGGGAGGGAGAATATAGGTCAACATAATGCGTATTGGCAAAACCCACTTCCAGCAGCCATTCATTGGTCTGGCTGGTTTCATTATCCAGATTTATACGCACCCAATAAGCACTATCCGTGTAGCCGTAATTCGGCACTTCAACCGGGCTGAGGATGAACTGTGAATCTAATTCCGGGGAGGAGACCTGATCGATGGTGAGTTCCCCGCTGGGGTCCTCGAGGATTTCCAGATGCAGCCCAAGCGGGTATTGTCCCTGCTCATCAGTGAGGGTGAGCGGTTCTGGTTCGGAGGGATTGGTGGCTTGCGCTTGATAGGAGGCGTCCTTCAGCCTGAAGGCAGTTGGTGAGGAACCCGCGGCGTGGGTAGCGGTATACGCCGACAGGACAATCACGATGCATGCACCGCAGGCCAGAACTATTCGCCTGAGCTTGGAATTCATGCTTAACACACAAAAATGCCGGGGTGGCTCGGAGTGATTAGACAATCCCTTCCTTATGCGTCTTTAGCTCCTGCAGATAATTTCTCCACCAGCTCATCGTAAGTGATGTCAGTAAGTCGCTCGTAAATCAGCTGTCCACTGCTCTCTGCAAGCCCTAATTGAAGCGTACTGAACCAGCGGTGTTCGACAAGCAGCACCAATGCTGATCCCCCGGGCACCAGGCATTCATTGAGCTTTTCAAGCTTATCCTTTGAGAAGCCCACTTCAATTTTACCCGCCGATTTCTTGCCTGCTGCTGCTCCGGCTATTGCTCCCGCGACCAATGCGACCGGTCCGATCATCAATCCTGCCACGCCACCCAGAGCGATACCTAGGGTGACTTTTCGCTTGGTAGGCACTTTTTTCACTTCCCGCAGATGAGCCTCACCTTTCTGGTCTTTTTCGATAATTGTGGCGTTCAGCACTTCCATCGCATATTGCTTGCATAACTGCTTGACCTTTTGGTATGTGTGCTCAGCCAGGTCCTTACTATCATAAACCCACACCATGAGCTCCAGATCGCTTGCAACCACTTCATCCCAGGTACGTTTTACAGGCAGGGATGGAAGCTGGCTAATCTTTTCTTTCTCGATTTTCAGGTGGATCGTATCTGCCTCAACACGGTCAATCAGAGGGAGCTGAATAGCGATTTCTTTCTTCCCCCAACCATGGCCTTTCATCAGGAGAAAATGCGTGATTTGACCTGTAGAAGGATTTATGAGCAGTTCTCCAACCTGGCCAACATATCCATCCAGCGCCTCCACAACCATTCCCCGGTGGACATCAACTTCTCCTTCTGGGACAAGCCGGTCCTGTACGGTAACATAACCCAAGTCAGGCGCCATCGTCACATCAGAATACGTCGTCATATATGGGAGACTGTATGCATAACCACTCTCTCCCTGGTCAATTTCCAGATAGTGGGTGCGAGTGAAGGGCTCCATTTTCGCAAGGTCTTCCGCAGTACAGTCAATATGAACCAGACCACGTTCGGATTTGGTTACCCGATCGATTGGAACAAGCCGTTCTTCACCGTGGAAGATAGACTTCTCTACAACAGCAATGTGTGTGAGGCTGCGCGATGCTCGATCCACAATCACAGAAGTCAATGTGCCCTGTGTGCCATCCTTACAAATTACTTTTGAGCCAATTGATATACTACTGATCATCGTACACTCCATTTCTCAACCTGCAAACAGCACGCGTGCTACCCAAGCTGATTAAATCAGGTCAATAAACTTCTTTATGATTAACTGGTTGATATACAGCTGGTTGTATATCTTTTTTTATGTTAAAAATCTTCTTAATGATACCTAATGTGCGGAATTGGGATAACCGGGCACAGATTTATACTTAGCAACCCCACCGGTGTAGGCGACGATATCGGCGATCAATCCAATAGCACTCCACATCCAATCAATTCCAATAATTCCGTTGGTACCGTGAAAAATAGTCCACATAATGGATGTCTAGGGCATGAAAACCAAACCTAAAATCGGCCAAACCTAAGATTGAATTGCTAAGTTAAATCGATTTCGTCCACTGGGTAACAGCTAAAAAAAACAAAAAACCCAACTGTGGACCTGAAAAATAGATCACTCAACCTGATCAGTACATATCATCCTCCTGGTACTTTTTTTTAGAAGTAAGTATTCGGCCGCAGCTGAATATTCTACCTGTTGATGTTTTCTGATATCAAAAAAAATACCTGACCCGATGTAGTTATCTCATATAGATCGAGGCCGCCAAGAATGGCTGTTCTTTTCGCCATCTGGCGGCCATAATATTTCTCCAAAACTAATAAGGCGTGATTGACAGGCTGCCGGCTTGATAAAATATCAAGCTGCCCTGCGGAGAGATTAACTCGAGCGCACTCCCCTGGGAAATGGCGCCTGTTACGGCAGACAGAAGCCCGAGGTAGGATTGTTCCTGAGCCATGATGTCTCCCGGACACAACATGCCTGTGCCCACAAGACCTGTGATCGTCACGCTATATGTGCCATCCCCGTTGTCGACACCAGTATAGGCACCGGAATAACTGTTGCATCCAGAAAATCCTGCAATCTGGCCTGCCTGGAACTGCAAGGTAATGGCTGTCCCTGGCAATACACCCTGGCCGGCGTATGAATTAAGTACCCAAACAACCTGCGTACCCAGACGGGTAGAGATGGTCACATCCATGGTAGCACTGCTGCTCTGACCATTCTCATCGGTCACCACAACCGACACCTGGAAGCTGCCAGACTGGTTGTAGATCGTGGTCTGGAAGGTATCAGCAGAAGGTCCTGCTGATTGGCCATCCCCGAAGTTCCAGCCATAGCTGACAATCGGGCTGCTGCCGGCAACCGATGCCGAAGCATCGAATGAAATCGGCTCGCCCACATATCCCTGGCTGGAGCCCTGGACTACGGCTTGGGGTGGGGTTGCTGGTGGTTGGGTAGGTTCCGCGGTCGGAGTAGGTTCCGGTGGCAGGGTTGGTGCAGTGGTCGGAGTAGGTTGGGGAGCCTGGGTTGGTGGCGCACCTGTAGCTGTAGCTTGCGGTGCCCGGGTTGGTGCAGCTGTTGCAGTAGGTTGTGGAGGCTGTGTAGGGGGCGGCGTGGGCTCGACATAGGCAGCGATGGTTATACTCTTAGCCTCAGTATCATTACCGCCGCGCTCGTCGGTCACAACCAGAGTGACATTAAAGGTGCCGGGGCTGGGGTACACATGATCCACGACTTGTCCCGATCCAGTCCAGCCATCTCCAAAATCCCATCTCCAGTCGATAATTGCAACTTCTCCAGAAGAGCTGCTTCCATCAAAGGTGACAATTTGGTTCATATTCGCCTCTGCAGGCATATTGATCCGTGCCTGGGGTGGCTGGATTTCTTCAGTCCTATGGATGGGTGTCAGGGAATAATATAATACGCCCTGCTCTCCGATCAGCTGCATCACAGATTCGGCAACCTGGTAGCTCGTGGCAGAGTTGAGGATGTTGAACATCGCCTTTTCCTGGGCATCCAAAGCGGATGTAGGGCAGGCAGCTTGTGTAGAATTTAAATTCGTGATCGTGATTTGTTGTATAGATGTATTAAAAGTGGCTTGGTAGGTGTTGCATCCGCTAAAACCAGTCAGCGAACCATCAGTCTTGAATAATGTATAGGGCTCCTGGGTTCCGGCCTCACTATAGGTATCATTGTAGGCTACCAGATACCAGGTCTTTTCAACCAACAGGTGGGTCTGGTCAGCACTTTCTGCTGGTTTTGAGCTGCGATAGGTGAGCACACCTTGCCCGGTATTAAGGATCAGCTGGTCGCCAGTCTGCCAGTAGCCATAGCCACGCGAAAGCATATTCATATACGTGCCTTCCTGGTCCATGATCCCGTTTGGTTTATTGCAAGTTTTGTGAGCGTTCAGTGAAGTTTGTATTCCCAGGTTGTTACCAAAGGTAGCCACATAACTATTGCAGCCGGCTGAACCGCTCATCGTTCCGGATGCCCCGTCTGCGTTGATGGTGAATTGGGTATAAATTGTGGTGCCTGGCAGTGTAGGCGTATTGTTCATGTACCATAGGTACCAGGTGCTGCCATTCAAAGAGCTGAGTGTAGGCCGGACGGCTGATTCAAGCTGGGTGCCTTCGAAAACCAGCGACTGTTTTCCACCGTCATAGGGGATGACCAGTGTATTTCCCGATATCCTGTAGGTTGTGGCATTATTTAATGCCAGGAAGTATAGCTGTTCCTGTTCGGATAACCCGGGGGCACAGCTCGTGTTGCCCGTGCTGATGGGTGGGTTGATCTTCATCTCATCCGTAGAAGCAGCAAAAGCTGCCGTATATTCATTACATCCAGTTGTGCCGGTAAGGACACCGGATGGTGCACCCGGAATGCGGCTGAACTGTGCTGCAAAATTACTCCCCTGTACCGGGAGCTGTGGATTGGTCACATCACCCATCGCTGCTAATTTCCACAACGCACCTGCCAGGGGCGTGCGATTGAGCGTGTACGTAAGACTGCCCGAGGGATTGGTCAGGACTAATTTATCCGCAAAGATTTCATACGAAACCGAGGCTTGCAGCGCTTGCAGGTATGCCTGCTCGGTATCCATCCCGGTGGCACAGGCCATCATGGTCATGGCTGCCGGCTGTACGGTGAGGTTGTTTCCGTCCAGGGTATAACCAGCGCTGTACGAATTACAGCCTGAAGAGCCGCTGATCACACCGGTATTGGGAGCTTCTCCCGGGGTAAAGACGGCAGTAATAGGCGTTTCCGATGCGACGGGTTGCCCGTTCATCATGGACAAGGTCCATAATGAGTACTCAAGAGGTGCATTGGCAGCCGTATACGTAAGCACACCTGCACCCTGGTTGTAGGTTATGCTGAGCTCAAGGCCTTGGATGGCGTATTGCTGGGCGGTTCCAAGGGAAGACAGGTATGCTTGCTCAACGTCCATTCCAGTTGGGCAAGCCATCTGGGTCATCGCCACTGGACCAAGGGTCATCTGCTGGTCTTGAAGGGTGTAAGTGGCATTGTATTGATTGCAGCCACTCGTACCGCTCACGTAACCATCCGGTGAGAAAATCGCCGTAATAACCGTATCTGCAGGCACTGCCTGGGGGGAGGCTGGATCGCCGTACGAGACCAGCACCCAATTGGTTCCGGTCAGTGATTTTTGACTGCTCGAGAAGATCAATACCTGGTCGGGTTGGGAAGGGTCGCTATAGGTTATGACCAAGCGCTCCTGGTTATTAAAGTTGAAACTCCGGGCGGTCTGGAGAGAACTCAGATAGACGCTCTCCTGGTCCATACCCGTTGGGCATGCCATCCTGGTCGTCGCCAGCGGAGAGATGGTCATTGTCCTGTCCGTGGCTGCCTGGAAGCTGCCCGAATAGTTATTACAACCACCAAAACCAGCCAGCTGGCCATCGGGAGTGAACTCAAGGGTGATTACGACCCCTTTATCGACGACGGTAGGATTGGCAGGGTCGCCCTGACCCACCAGCACCCAGGGATTGGCATACAATTGATTAACATCCACCGTTACAGGAGTCGGCGCCGGGGTATTGGTGGAGAATGGTGTTGCCTCCGGGGTGGGGGTTGTAGGTGTGCAGGCTCCAAGGATGATTGCTACCACGAGCAGCAGCCCCAGCAGAGAAAATAAAGTCCATTTTTTATGCTTGTTATTTTTTAATTTGATATCCATCTTCAGTCCGTTTGTTTTCATTCATGAACAATTTGTTAGAATTGAGTACCTTCTTAATGGAATTCTTGTATTTCTACCTGATTATGGCTTGCGGCTTCATTATACTAAAAACGCGCATGTATTTTACCCGGATTTCACCAACGGTGATATTTAATTATTCTATTGAATAGAAATATGATACCCCCTTATAATGATTTATCTAAGGGAATATATAACAATGCCGTTTTCAATTCTTTCACTTAACGCTTTCGGGGTACCATTCTATCTAAGTTTTGGCCGCATCAGGCGTTTGTCTGCGGAATTAAACCGGCTATCCCCCACCGTAATCTGCCTGCAGGAGATCCAGCAGAATGCCTATCTCCCTCTTTTACAGCAAGGACTGGCAGCTTACACACAGCAGGCTTTTTTTCGCAATCGATATGCGCCCAAGGGCGGATTGTTCACTGCGGTAATTTCGGCATGTCCATTAAAGAATAGCGAATTTTACCCATATCCCAACCAAGGCCGGCCATTAAGTATCGGCTTTTCAGATTGGGCATTGAATAAAGGCATCCTGGTAGTTGAACTGGAGATTCAAGAGCGCCTTGTCGTCTTGATGAACACGCACCTGCAGGCAAACTACCTGGGTGATTGGAAGCTATCAAACAAACAGGCTAAAATCCAGCTTGATCAGGTCAGCTTCCTGGTTTGGCTGATCCATGCTCAGCCAAAAGATGCCTGGGTGCTTGTATGTGGAGACTTCAATTTTCCTCGCCAGGCACCGGCCTATCAACAGATGCTTTCCCACAGCGGCCTGGTCGATCCGCTCATGGATGACCTCCGGTCCACATATTCGCCTTTCCCATTGGTGCCGTCCATGTGGCATACCAGCCTGGACTATTTTTTTTACCGGGCTCCAGCTGATGATCATGGTGAAGTTACTGCGGATATTATTTCAGTCGAAGACTCGACCGCGAAGCTGCCTTTCCGTCGCTTCCTGACCGACCACCTTGCGTTGACTCTAACCATTCATCCTTAATTTATTCAACAGCGGTAGAAATTGGGATTCTTGATGATTTATCCGATCAAACCAAGATTCACTTGCTTGCTATGTAGGCCGCCTCAGGTAGCATGAGGGTATAATTCACTTCTCATGTAACAAGAATAATTATTGGTGGAGGAAACCTTTGAGAATCACGCGCGGCCGCATTATCCAGATCATTACTGTTTTCGTTGTCCATCTAATTACCTTGTTCATCTTGCAGAAATCATTATCCGGATTCCAGGCAGATTCGTTCCGTTCGCTGGTTGCCGCCACAATCGTATTGGCCCTCGCCCAATCCGCTTTCTGGTGGGTGTTTATCAGTTTCTTTTCCTGGTTACCTTCCTGGCTTTACCCAATCCTGACCTTCGCATTAAACGGGTTATTAGTCATGGGGATTGGAAACCTGGTCAGGGGCATCACGATCGATTCGGTCACCACGGGAATTTTGATTGCCCTCTGGCTGGCAGTCGCGGATGCAGTCTTCGGTGAACTCTTATCTCTGGATGAAGACTCACGGTTCGACCGCAACGTTACTGGAAGAATGGTCTCCCGCCATGGGAAACCCGTTCAATCCGACGAACCTGGTTTTCTGTTCCTTGAGATTGATGGGCTGAGTGAAATGATCCTGCGCCAGGCGATGGATAAAGGCTTTACCCCCACGATGAAACGCTGGGTGGATGGGGGCAGCCACCAGATCATTGGATGGGAAACTGATTTCTCTTCCCAAACCGGGGCAATGCAGACGGGTATCTTGCTGGGGAACAATACAGATGTCCCTGCTTATCGTTGGTGGGATCGCGCCCAGAACCGGATCGTGATGTCTGGCATGCCTAAAGATGCCCAGGCAACCGAAGCGCGCCTGAGCAGCGGGATTGGCCTGTGCTCAGATGGGGGGGCCTCACGGGGTAATATGTTTTCGGGTGACGCAACTGAAAGCATGTTAACCTTCAGTACCATTCGCAACAAAGATCGTGGCAGAGGCCCGGGGTTTTATTTTTACCTGCTCAGCCCTTACGTGATCGCCCGCTTGATCACACGCTTCGTTATTGAAGTCATCAAAGAATGGTGGCAGGCTTCGCAGCAGAGGCGGCGCAAGGATAAATATCGCATAAAAGCACGCGGCTTTGCGTATGCCTTCCTGCGCGGTTTCATGAGCCCTGTCCTGCAGGACCTGGTTACCTACACTGTGATCAGCGATATCCTGCGCGGATTACCAGCAATCTATGCTCTATACGCTGGCTACGATGATCTTTCCCATTTCGCCGGTATGACTGCGCCGGAATCCTTCGAAGCATTGCATGAAGTTGACCGCTATTTCGCACGCATTGAGAATGCCATAAAAGTAGCTCCCCGGCATTACCACATTGTCATCCTGGCAGATCATGGACAAAGCTTGGGCCCCACATTTGAGACGGCACATGGAAAATCGCTGGAGAAATTGGTTAAAGAGCTCATCAAAGATGAGCAGGGAATATACTATTCGGACGCTCATAACGATAGCTGGGACAACCTCAATGCGGTGCTTAGTGAGAGCACCAACGCGAATACCCGCACGGCTGGCTTGATCCGCAAGATGTTTGCCAGCCGGTCTCATGATGACTATGTTGAGGTTACTCCAAAAGACACAGCCTCAGGCAAAACGGATGCTGAAGCCGAGAAGGCAAAAGTCATCGTGATGGGGTCGGGTAGTACCGGATTGATATATTTTACCGACTCACCCCAACGGATGACATTTGAACAGATCCAAGCTGCCCATCCAGAGCTTATCCTAGGATTGAAAGACCACCCAGGCATTGGTTTCCTCCTGGTCAGGTCAGAAGTGCAAGGAGATATTGTAGTTGGGAAAAACGGGGTCCATTACTTGAAGGATGATATCGTGGAAGGTGTTGATCCGTTATCAGCCTTCGGACCCAATGCTGCCATGCACCTTCGGCGTGAGAGTAGTTTTTCTAACTGCCCGGATATTGTGGTTAACACGCATTACGACCCGCAAACCCAGGAGCTGGCCGGGTTTGAAAACCAGGTCAGCCATCATGGAGGGCTGGGAGGTCCGCAAAACCATCCCTTCATCCTGCGTCCGGTAAAGTTACCCTATGATGGGTCACCAGTTGTAGGCGCAGAATCCGTCCATCATCTGTTGCGAGGCTGGCGCGAACAGATGCAGAGCCTCACAGGAATAAATCACCCCATGGAGTAACCTCATGTCGAATCAACCTGCACCCCCTGCCCGTAAAGGATGGCTGATCGCTGTTGCGATTATCCTGCTGTTAATCGTCCTCATCTTTATCATCCCTGGGGTGCGTGCCTCCATTAGCTCGTGGATGGGTCTTTCTGTCGCCCCCTCAGAACAGATGCCTGCTGCCACTGTAAACATAGTGGAAGTCACTGCTCAAACCATTCCAAATGCAACGGAAATTCTTGCCTCGACCCAGGTTCAATCAGCAGTATCGACGGCTAGTTCAACGGATGTGAGCCAATCGTCTCCCCAACCTGAATGGGATATGCTGACCCCCACTGACCTACCGGAAGGTTATCAATTCCAGAGCGCATTTTACGATACCAACCTGAATATGCTCATCCTGACCTACCTTGTCACCCGGCCCTTACCAGGTGCAACCGACCCTTCTTTAACCTCCAGCGAGACAATCAGCCTTCTGCAAAGCCAGAAAAACGATTTTATCCCGATGCAAATTGCCCCCAATACAAATGTGACCGATATTCAGGTAAATGGGCAACCGGCTGCCTTTACATTAGGTGGGTGGGATACTGAATTCGTAAAAGATAGCACAGTACCCAATGGTGGCAAGATGGTTTCGAGCTGGCGGAATGATTTACCGGTAAAAAACCTTTACTGGCAGGTTGGAAAGATTTTCCTGGCGTTGATAACAACGGATGATGGCGTGAGCCAACAAGAATTAATCGATATGGCATCCAGCATTGGGAAATGATGCCAGGTGAACGCTGAACAAGGGATAAAAAGTACTCAATTGACGATTTTCCAGGCACGATCGCCAGGTCTATAAAGCCTTGGCGACTGGGCAGGATAAAAACCCGGGATCGATAATCCTTGAAACCGATCCCGGGAATGAAACCTCTTCGCTTATTTCAACGATTTGCGAATTTCTGCTTCTACCTCGCTATCAAATGAAGACTGGTATATCTTGCCGTTGTACGGTTCCAGGGCATTGATCAGAACGCCCACATTCTCCTGGCTGACGATGAACAGGATGGCTGAGTTACCCGGGTTTAAAGAATTCTGGACGTCCTTGACAAACTTTTTATCAACACCATTCCCCAAGGACTTCCCGACCAGCGCACCACCTGCCAAACCGAGCGCAATCCCGGCTACGGGGAATAACAAACCTCCAATCAATAAGCCTAAGAAGCCTCCAATGGCAGCACCACCCTTCACATTGGATTCCGTCAGGTTCTTGATATTGACCTTTCCTTCGGCATCTTTCACGATGACTGCCGCATCATCAAGCTTTAGAAGCTCCTGGCCTTTAAGGTTTTGAAGCGATTGGAGCACTGACATACCCTGGTTCTCATCCTCAAAGGTAATGGCTAAAATGTGTGACATGTTCTCCTCCATTAAATTGTTTTTTACTGGGTAATTGATTACTGGACCATTATAACTGACAGTTTTATTGTATTAAGTGGAATGATTCTGGAAACTAAAAAAGGAATGCCGTGCCGATCGATACTAGCCTTAGAAATCGCCGGACGTAAGAAGGAATATATATATGCTCGATTTGTTGAGGTAAAATTAACATTTGAATAAAGTATATCGAAAATAACGATACTTGTTTATACAAACCAACATATAATTGTAGCAATATTATGTACCACAGGTTATCTATATTCGGCGATCAAAATACAAAAAACGGTGGCTTGAGATGAAACCCAAAATAAACTGGAAATATTTAACTTTCATGTTGTTCCTGGTCCTATCTGCTGGCTTCATATTCCCTAATACTGCTTTAGCGCAAGGAGCGATCGTTGAGGATACGATAGGACAAGGAGAAACCCTGGACCAGAGCCGGGTCCTTTATGGGCGGGATGTGGTCATGGATGGGGTGATCAACGGCGATTTGCTCGCGGTCGGGAATAATGTCACGATCAATGGAGATGTCAATGGCAGCTTGATCGTCGTTGGACAGAACGTGAACCTCAACGGGTTGGTTGCAGGCAGCGCATATATCGCTGCTGTGAAGACGATCATGGGTTCAACGGCGAATACAGAACAGGACGTATATTTTATTGGGGCTAGCCTTGAAACGCAGGCAGGCTCATCGATAAACCGGGATCTTCATGCGATCAGCCTGGAAGCTGACCTGTCTGGTACGGTGGGTAACGAGGTGGATGCCCTGGTCGGTCCTTTGAACCTGATCCAGGTGGTTTACAATTTCATGCTCGATCAGGGCTGGCTGGCCAAACCCCTAAAGCTTGACTTTCCTTGGTTTCGAGGCGGATTTGATAAGCAGTCTTTACAAGGATTGGCTTTTGGGCTGCCGTCCATCCAACGTGTCGTTTTTGGCACCTCTGCCTCTGCCATTGAGCCTTCTTTGAATGCTGGGCAAGATTTTCAAACCTCTCAACCGGCCGGCACGATCGATGTTGAACGCTTAAAGGCCTGGGCAATTCCAACCCTTCGGAATTTAGCTGCCCTACTCATCCTTGGGTTGCTGGTGCTGTGGTTACTGCCTGCCCAACTGAATTTAGCCGGGGAGCAGGTGCGTATCAACCCCTGGCGAACCTTCCTGACTGGTTTGCTTGTTTTTGTGATCGGCTGGTTCGCAGCACTCCTGGCAGTAATCATCATTATAGCCCTTACCATCTTCTTCTACTGGGTGTCCCTCCCCAACCTGGGATTCTTAGTTGGAACGCTAGGCTTGTCTAGCCTCGGTATTGCAATATCGATATTCTGGCTTTCGATTGTCTTCTTCAGCAAAATCGTTATTGCCTACCTGTGTGGCAGCCTGTTTTTCAAGCGTTATCTTCCAAAATATGCCCAGCGCAAGATTTGGCCGTTCCTATTGGGAGTGGTCGTCTATGCCCTGCTGGCTTCCATCCCGTACCTGGGCTGGTTGGTAGCCCTGATTGCCACTTTCTTAGGTTTGGGCGCACTTTGGAAATTATCATCTGTCCGTAAGCAACCGCAGGAACAGATTTCGGATCAAGATTCGGACCAAATTTCAGATCAAGTTGTGCAGGAACCACAAATCGTAGAAGGCACGCAGGAAATGAGTACAAGCGCGACATCCGAAGAATAATTCCCCATTTTTTTAACCTGGCACGGTGAAAGGAGATTTGAAATGGAACAAAAACCACCCAAAAGAAAAAGGTATGCCTTTCCATATCTTTTCCTGGGATTTTTTATTTCGTTTTTGATAGTGGGTGTATTTTTAGCCCTCATCCTTGTCTATCAGAAACAACCGGTCACGCTTAAAAATATAATCGATTTGGGCACATCGAATCTCGCATACATATATGTTGTTGTCATCGCTCTATATAGCTCTTTGGTATGGGGATTGGTTGGTTACGAGAAGGAACGGGCAGAAGATTCTCGCCGCTATTCAGAATGGCTGACAAAGAATCAAAAACTCGAAATCCAACAGGTGCAGGATGGACAGGTCCTGCTGGATAAAAAGCATCAAGAGGAAATTGCCTCCCTCAACGAGCAGATCACGGCAGAGGGTACAAAATTCCAGGATCTTGAGGCGGTCATCCGGCGCGGCAAGCAGCAGTGGCAGGCTACTTTTGATGCGGTGGATGATCTGATTATCTTGACAGATGAGACAGGGAATATTATTCGCTGCAACCGGGCTACCGGCGAAGTTTTCCAGCTTGGATACAATCAGATCATTGGCCGGGGAATCAATGAATTATTCTCAAACGATTCAGTCGACTTGCTGGGGATGGTTCCAGGTGAAAAGAAGGAATTGAAATTAGCTCACCAGGAGCTCTGGTATGAGATAGCGAAGAACCATCTCCTGGTCGATGGAAGGCAGGAGGGATGGGTTTACATCTTCCGGAATATCACCCCTCAAAAGTTTGCTTTCCGAGACCAGCAGCGTTTGACTCAATATTACGAGCTCCTGGTAAATAATAGCCCGGTAGCCATCGTAACCCACGACCTGGAGGACCGGATTGTCGACTGCAACCCGGCATTTGAGAACCTATTCCTTTATAACAAGCGGGAAGCGATTGGCTCGAATACCGACTTATTGATATCACCTCCAGATATGATAGATGATGCGCGTGGGAAAACTGATACTGTCCGCAGCGGAGGCAAAGTCCAGTTCATTACCCAGCGTAAGCGAAAAGATGGCTCATTGGTCGACGTGGAGGTATATGGGATTCCGGTCATCCTGGGTGGAAAACAGGTTGGCTCGCTGGGTCTATATCATGATGTTACAGATCTGGTTCGCTATCAGAAAATCGCCCAGGGTTTTGAAGAAAAAGTCCAGATTGTAGAAACCGAACCACAAGAATCCATTCCCCCTGTGGAGGAAGAACAACTGGTACCTGAAACAGAAGTTCAGGTCATTCAAGAAGTTGCTCCACCCCGCCCGCGCTTGATCCTGGTTGAGAAAATCGAAGGCATTGGCCCTGTTTATGCTCAGAAGCTGTTAGCAGTCGGGATAAAAACCACCGCTGACCTGTTGGAGCAAGGTAAAAGCCGGAAAGCTCGCCAGGAGCTGGTTGAAAAATCCGGAATCTCTGCTACCCTGGTATTGAAATGGGTGAATATGGCAGATATTATGCGTATCAGTGGGATTGGCGAGGAGTACAGCGAGTTGCTCGAGAAAGCCGGTGTTGATACGGTCAAAGAGCTGCGCAACCGCATCCCTGAACACCTCCATCAGGCAATGGCCGAAGCCAATAAAGTACATAAGCTGGTCAGAAGATTACCTCATTTATCCGAGGTAGAAAAGTGGGTAAAGGAAGCCAAGGAAGCTGAAACAATTATGACCTATTAGTGCGATCAGCAGATATAGAAATAAAAGATAGCCTCGTCCGTTAAGTAAAGGCTATGGCTACCAAAGATAGGCAAATAGATAAATTGTCATAAACTTTTTCTGGGTGGGTAAGCATGAGGGATCGTTCTGAGAATGATGACCGATCTCTCATTCTTTTTTTACCAAAGCCCGGGATACAGAGAGACATGTTCACTGCAAAGAGAGCTGATTCGAGTTTATGTTTCGGGTATAATGGTAAACTTCTGCAAGTTATATTCTTTTGTCGATGTGATGCACGAAAAAATCACCTGGGTGTTTAGAAGATCATATACATGAAGATAAAATAAGATAAGGAGAATTTATTATGTGCTGTATTTTTGCTTCATTGGTTCTTTTAGGACCTCGTATCGTGGGAGGTTTCTGGTGGCTCTTCAGACCTGTACTGTGGCAGTCAGCTTTCAGCTCCTGGATTTGGTCACTGCTTGGCTTGATCTTCCTACCCTGGACGACCCTTATGTGGGTTCTGGTTTATACAGGCGGCGTGACCGGCATCGAATGGCTTTTCATTGCTATGGCAGTCTTTGCAGATATCGCCTCATACGCTGGAAGTGCTTACGGGAATCGGGACCGCATTCCGGGATTGTAAACAGTCCAGCCTTGTAGTATCACTAATATATTAATAAATTAAAAGGAGTGTTAAAAATGTCTGAAGTTAAATCCTCTAAATCAAAACGCGTATCCGTGAGCAAGCGTAAGCTGGCCACCACAGCAGGTGAGATGGAAGAGGCTGCCATCGTTGCAGCCACCACCGGTACACTCGAGGTTATCCACGGGGCAGAGCGCCTGGATGCGGCAAGTGAAATTGCGGATGCCGGGGCTGTGATTCTTGCAAAAGGCGCCAGTGATATCACCCAGGCTGTCGATGAGAAGGTGATGTCTGACCGAATGGCAGTCCTTAGCCAGGCGGTAGCCATTGCGGGAATTGCGGATGTCGCCCAGGGTGCTGAAATGCTATCTGGATCGGAAGATGTCGGGGTCATGAGTGCATTAGTAGGCATGATGAGCGTGGAAGATGTCGAACATGGTCTTGAACTTGCACGCTTATCCGGTGAGCTGCAGACTGCCAGCGAAATGGTGGGAGCGCTCAAAATGCCTGTTCTTTCAGACCTCTTATCCCAACGGGCTGCTCGACTGCACGAGATGTCGGTGGAACAAATCCGGCGTGCGATCAGTTCAGACGGCATATCCCAGGTGTTGGCTGCTACTGGAAAGCGGATCGGTGCATTGGGTGAGAATGAGGTAGAAGAAGGTATGGCACGCCTGACTCTCTCGGATGCTGCTTCAGAGGCAAGCGCGGCGATGTCAGAAGCCAGTGATAACCTGGCGGTCAAAGGCCTAGAAGAGATGGCTTTCGCTGGTCAGGTTACACAGCTTGCAAGAGAGGAAGTGATTGAAAGCGCTGTAGAAATATCCGGTGGATCTGCAGTTGTGGGGGCAGCACTCGCCATGGATGAAGTGGCTGCCACGCTTAAAGAAAAGAGTGAGTAGATACACACCTGAGGGTGAACGAAATGACCAGTTCCCAGGTGGCTGTTTAATATCACCACCTCTCAATAATGAATAATTAGCCTTCGTGAATAGCGGAACAAATTCAAAAGTCAGTTCGTTTATTATAAGATATACAAAACATGGAGAAAAATGATATGAAAAAGAAAGAAATCAATGTGGATAAGGTAAAACCACGCTGGACCCAGGTCACGTTTGTGGCTATTCTGGTCATTGCCATCCTGGCTGCCTGCAGTCCTGCTGCCACCACAGAAGCCCCGACTGCCGTCCCACCGACTGCCGTCCCGCCAACTGCAGTCCCACCCACTGCGGTTCCACCAACTGCTGTTCCACCAACGGCTGTCCCACCCACCCCAGTCCCCGATCCTGCTTATTATGAAGGCGAGCCGGTGGTAGTTGTACCAGCTGGAGTTTCGGGTCAACCCATGGTAACCGCAGCCTACAACACGGCCATTTTTGGCGGCCCAGGCACCAACTATGTTGTCTATGGCGCTTTTCTGGGTTCTGCCACTGCTGTTGCTGTCGGAGTGAGCACGGATGGAATGTGGTACGCCATCAGCGTGCCCATCGCGCCGGGAGGTAATGGTTGGGTCAGTGCCGTTTATGTTTTACCTCAGGATACCGGTGGCTTACCCGTTTTACCTTCGCCCCCGGTACCGCCTACGGTTGATCTTGTTCCACCTGAAGCAGGCGACCCACAGGCCACTACCTTAACCCAGACTTATGTCCGCACCGGACCTGCCGATACATTCCCCGCCTATGGTATTGCAGAAACTGGCAAAACCGCCCGCGTGATCGGTAAGAGCGAGGATGGTCAGTGGCTGGTCGTGCGAGTCAACCCCCAGGTGATCGGAGCTGGATATGCCTGGGCTGCTCTTGCATACCTGCAGGCGACCAACACCGAAACCGTCCCTGTCGTAGCTGCCCCCCAAGCACCACCACCAGTGACAACTGAACCCCCACCGGCTGGCGCTGCCACAGCCACTGCGATCGACTATGTCAACCTTCGCTCTGGTCCAGGGGACAATTATCTGATTATCGGAACGGTTGCTCCCGGTGCAACTGGTGAAGTGACCGGCAAGAGCGAGGATGGATTATGGTGGCAGGTGAAGGTTTCTACCAGCTATTACTACGCAGGCTATGC